>Ga0233424_10000182_pt1 | contig 87000 bp, 72 predicted proteins | sample Watercolumn_Towu_FD_181011 | JGI IMG/M metagenome (GOLD analysis project Ga0233424, IMG submission 181011) | Freshwater microbial communities from Lake Towuti, South Sulawesi, Indonesia - Watercolumn_Towuti2014_125_MG | ecosystem: Environmental > Aquatic > Freshwater > Lake | place: Indonesia... | reverse complement strand
GCGCCATGCATCACCGACCCATGTCAAAACGCAGCGCAGAAACTCAAACCTGGATCGTAGCTTTGCCGTAAGTCCCGGTTCAGCCCATCGTTCGGCCGTTTGTAACGGCTGCAAACAAAAACTGTCAAAATTGTGGAATCGTGGTGAGACACCGTGACGTCGTGTGGTTATGTCGCTGGACGTAGTGCAGTGCGCCGTAGTGCTGGTCGTAATGTGCGCGATGTCGTGCTGCGTCGCGCCCCAATTGGCGCAGCACAGGATTCGTGTTTCAGTCCAATTGGTTCGAAGCGGTTTCTCGTTGAACATGACCGTTCTCGACATTGATTGAAGCCGGCCGCAATCAGAATCAAATGCACTCACCACACTTCTTGCGCAACGGGTCGCTAGTTATGGAATGATCTCCGGACTAAACCCTTCTTCCGCCCACCGCGTTGTTTCCCGAAAAACACCGCCAAGCATGTCATTTTGTGTCATTTTGTGACACCTGTTACTCGAATTGTGCGCACCGCGAACGCAAACGCGATTCCGCGCCTTTGCAATCAACCGAACCAACGCTACGATCCGGTTTGGGAATGTCAAATGACGTGGCGAGCGTCGCACCGTAAGCAACAAATGGCTCCCCCGTTGGGGCAAGGTCCGAAGACCATGCTCCTGTGCCCACCGAAGGTCTCCGTTTGTGTCTGTGCCCCTGCGAGAAACCTTCGGTCGAAGCAGTGTTGGGGTCCGGCTAGCCGGCCACCAACGTTGTAATGGAGGAAGTCATGTCGGGGCCTCCAAGGGCGGCAAAGGCGTGAAAAGTCCACTGGACCGCTTGTAATCCTGGTCAGTCTATCTCGGGAGTGATAAGTCGATCAAGATAACTGGCGTACCGAGACGGCGATGAGTCGCAAGTTGTTGAGCCGCAAGAAAGTGCGCTGAATAACTGCGAACGCCATACAACCGTGATAGACTGACAAGGCTGATTTTGGACGGGATAGATCGGTCTATCTAATAACAAGTTCGGCGGCAAACGTGACCGTGGAGCAACTGCGTGGATAAGCGATACCAAGTCTTCGTCAGCTCCACGTTTGACGATCTGCAAGCCGAAAGGCAGGAAGTGATGCACGCGCTTCTTGAACTCGACTGCATCCCTGCCGGAATGGAGTTGTTCCCCGCTGCGAATCAAGATCAATGGGCATTAATCAAACGAGTAATCGACGAATGTGACTACTACCTTGTTATCGTCGCTGGCAGGTATGGCAGCATTGGACCAGACGGTATCGGCTACACAGAAATGGAATATCGCTATGCTCTAGAGCAACAGAAACCCATCTTGGGCTTTGTCCATAAAGAGCCAGAATCGTTGCCCGCGAAGAGAACCGAAGCAACAGATGACGGAAAGCAACGCCTACGGGCTTTTCGCGATTTTGTCCGACAGAAGCCGTGTAAAATGTGGACATCTGCATCTGAATTAGGTTCGGTGGTCAGCCGTAGTCTGGTGCATCTCATCAAGACTACGCCGGCAGTCGGTTGGGTGCGCGCCAGCGAACTCCCAGATCAAGACCTTGTCCGGGAAAACGCGAAGCTTCGACAGCGGGTCGATGAACTTGAGCGAGACATTCGGGCATTTGCCGAGCGAGGTCCAAACGAGGCTGATGGCTTCGCCCAAGGAGAGGACAGAATTACTATCCCCTTCAAGCTGGATGTATATGAGGCGAGCAGCTACAAGACTGTGGAGGTGAAGGAGCAACTTCAGATTCAAGTGGCGTGGAACGATATTATTCGCTGCGTGTTGCCTTCACTAGCTATCGAGGGCACCGAATCCGATATTGACAATGCATTGGAGGAGTTGGTTGCATCCCGTTCCGGAGTTGTCAAGTCGTATGTTGGCAAGTACCGGACCCACGTCGATATCCCGCGGACATTTCGAGATCAAGTCGTAGTCCAGTTGTCTGCATTGGGTCTGGTTGTGCCAAGTGTCAAGCAGCGCAGCCTGCGAGATAGGTCCAGTTATTGGAAACAAACTCCCTGGGGTCGAACAGTGATGACTCGCCTATGTGCGTTGCGACGGCCACCTGTCGGAGGCATGCCAGCCGCCGAACCAAGCGCTGCAGCAGACGGCGGGGCATGATTCGTTTCTGGGACTCATAGCTCACCGGTGCCCCGCCGCTGCTGAGCTTGGTCGTTCGGCGACGGAGGGCGCACGGGTGGGTCGACGCCGGCGGTTCTCGATCTGGCTCGCGGTCCTCACCGCCGTATGGGTGTTCGCCAACTGGCCGCGGGACGGCGGCTCGCTCAAGCGGTTCCTCCAGTGGGCCGGATGCCCGTGGACGTTCGCGCACTGGCAGCACGGCCGTCTGGAGTGGTTCGACCCGGCCACGCTGGCCGCCGACGTGGCGGTGGGGGTCGCGGTCGTCGTGCCGGTGGCTTGGCTGTGTGCGTGGTCGCGGGGTTCCGGTCGCCCGCCCTAGACGCCGAACCAGACGCTGCAGCAGACGGCGGGGCATGATTCGTTTTCGTGGACCACAGCTCGCCGGTGCCCCGCCGCTGTTGAGCTTGTTCGACTATGATGCCGCAGTCACTTACAGTGCGTCGTCGGTTTTTTCTCGTGGCGATTCGCACGTTGGAAGATTCGGGATTCACTCGACTATTCGCAGTCACGGCCACAGGCCGGCCGCCGGGATCACATACGAGGCCGGGTCCCGCTTTCGTTAGGACAACGTCCGCTTCATTGCTGAAGTTGCGTTCGACTTGCGTTACGACGACGCCGAGCACAGGTTGGCGGGTCAGATCGCGGCCGAGGTCGGCACGAGTGGTCCGCGCATGGCGAAACGTCGCCGACTTCGTTGAGGTGTCGTACCAACAACAAACACTGTTGCATTCGCCCAGATCGATTGCCAGAATAAGACCGTTCATCGCATGCCTCCCGTGAAGTAGACATTGAAATTCCACAGTCTACCCTAGCGGCGGCATGCATGGATTCTTTCGCCGGCGGAGACTGGAACAAGGAGGTTCGTATGCGATCGGCGACGCTGTTCGTTCTCTTCTCTGCGGCCTGAGTGGCCCAAGAGCCGGCCAAGCCTAATGACACCGACACTGCCCGGCTTCCGGGCGAGTGGGTCGCCAGTCGTGTCGAAGCCCTTCAGGAAGAAGTGAAGGACTCGAAGAAAGTCCGGATCACAGTCGAAGGCGACAAGCTGGTCATGAGCGGGATGGGGGAGAAGAAGGAAAGCTACACGTACAAGCTGGACTCCTCCAAGAACCCCAAGGCCATCGACCTCTACCAGGGTGACAAGCTGGTGTCCCAAAGCATCTACGCTCTCGAGAAGGACGAGCTGCGGCTGTGTGTCGGGCTTGCCCACTGGCGAAGTGGTCTGTCTGGCAAAGAGGAGGGGGAGTTCATCAAGGCGGGCGACCGGCCGACTGCGTTCGACTCGCGGCAGGGCGTCCTGTTTGTGCTGCAACGGGGCAAGAGCAAGTAAGGCACGCCGAACAGCCTTATGGCCTCGCGAACTTGAACAAAAACAACACGTACTCCACCAATGGCGACTAACTGCGTCTGGCGTTGTTGTTATTCGAGCCTGTCTTGAGCCGGGCGACTGTCTTGTGCGTGCATCGGGACGGTTCTTGCAACGGTGTCGCGCTTGGACCCGGCGGCTCACGCCGCACGGTTCGCCAAGAGCGGCGCCAAACAGCCTTACGAGATCGGGCCGATGCGCCTTCCGGCGCCTCGGCTGTGATTTCGCCGTCGCGATCCGGCGGTTGCTGCGTGCTGTTCGATCATGCCGCTTACTTCGTGCGCGGCTCTGGGTTGATGATCGGCCGTGTTTGTGTTCGCCAGCATATTCCGCATTGCCTTCCCATCTTCGCAAGTCATTGCGATTGCAAAATTCTGCGCAAGGCGATAAAGGTCCTTGGATTATGTAGCTCGCGCTCCAGGCCGGCGCAAGTTCGGCCGCCAGTTGCGTTTCAACAGCGCAAGTTAGAAGTACCCGTTCACGTTCATCACGTAGGAAAATTCCTGTGAAACAGAAACTCACACAATTCGCGACTGCTGCGATGCTGACTCTGGTCTGCGTTGCGGCTGTTCGTGCTGATTTGCCCGAAGGCGTCGAGGTTCAAGCTCGCGGCCCGATCCATGAGGCGTATGCGTCGCCGGTTGACGGCACGCCCGCTCCGGGCCCGGTCGTCGATCGCGAACCGCCGCTGCCAATTGATGAGCAGCCGCCGGACCAACGTCCGGAAGGCGACAACGTCACCTGGATTCCCGGATATTTCGCCTGGGATGACGCTCGAAACGATTTCCTTTGGGTCAGCGGTTTTTGGCGTGTGCCGCCTCCAGGCCGAACCTGGATGCCGGGAAGCTGGCGACGCGTCACCAACGGCTGGCAATGGGTCGCCGGTTTTTGGACGGAAGACGATCAACCGGAACAACAGTACCTGCCGCCGCCGCCGGCGACACTCGAAGCCGGTCCATCCGTTCCCGCGCCTTCGGCTGACCACATCTACGTGCCTGGCACCTGGTATTACAGCACGTCGCGATACGTCTGGCGGCCGGGCGTGTGGGTCGTCCATCGCCCGAACTGGGTCTGGATTCCAGCCTCGTACCGCTGGACGCCGGTAGGGTTCGTTTTTGTTGATGGATATTGGGACTACCCACTGCAGACACGCGGCTTGTTGTATGCACCGATCTACATCAATTACCGAGTCGCGCGGCCGGCGTGGGTGTTCCGACCGTCGTTCGTGGTGTCATACACCGGTCTGTTCGGTTCGCTCTTCGTTCGAACCGGCATGAGCAGCTACTATTTCGGCGACTACTTCGACGTCCGATTCAATCGGTTTGGATATCGATCGTGGTTCAGCGTCGGATTCTCGGCCGGATTCGCTTATGACCCATTGTTCGCGTATTACCGGCAGTCGTATCGTGCGGATCCGTACTGGTATCCCGGCCTGCGCGACGTATATGCTGCTCGCTTCGCCGGCGACATTCCGAGGCCGCCCGTACGCGTTGTGAACAACACGACGATCATCAACAACAACACGACGATCATCAACAATCCGACCATCGTCAACAAGTATGCGAACATCAATCGTTCGACTAACATTGTCAATGTGACGAACAACAATGTCGTGGCGAACATTCGCAACTTGAATACCGGGACCGTCAACAACACCAATAACAACAACAGCTTCAACAACGTCCAATTGCGGCAGGTGACGCAGCAACAGCAACAGCAGTTTGCACAAAACGCTCGCGCTGTTCGCACTGCGGCCGTCGACCGCACGAAGGTCGAGGCCGACCTAGCGAAGCAGGGTGGTGTACCGACGAAAACGGGCGATGCGCCCAAAGCGGTGAAAGTCAACCTGGCCAAGCCGGTTATTGCGTCGGGCACATCGACGAAACCGGCCGACACGCCGCCACCGGCAGTCGGCTCGCGAACTCGGCCGCCCGTGACCGTCGATCCGAAGATAGACCCGAAGCCGAAGATTGATCCAAAGATAGACCCGAAGCCGAAGATCGATCCGAAGATAGACCCGAAGCCGAAGATTGATCCGAAGATTGACCCGAAGCCGAAGATTGATCCAAAGATCGATCCGAAGCCGAAGATCGATCCGAAGTTTGACCCGAAGCCAAAGGTCGATCCAAAGCCGCCGGTGACGATTGACAAGCCAAAGGTCGATCCAAAGCCGCCGGTGACAATTGACAAGCCGAAGGTCGATCCAAAGCCGCCGGTGACGATTGACAAGCCAAAGGTCGATCCGAAGCCGCCGGTGACGAGTGCGCCGCCGCCGAAGCCGATGCCGATGCCGCCTTCAACGCCGACACCTCCGTCCGGTGGAGGCGGAAGTTCACCGAAGCCGAAGAAGAAGTAAGAGTGCTTAACAAAAGGGGGGCAGGCGCCACGAGGACTGTGAGCCCGCCCCCAATTTGTCAGACTCAATAATAGAAGCGAATGAGTTTCAAACTGCCGCTGGAAGAACTCCGGCGGCAGTTTCATTTCAGGAATCGCTTTGTCAAGTCGCCGAACGCATCCACGCGACGGTCACGCAGGAAAGGCCAGTTTCGGCGCACGTCCTCCATGCGGCGGCGATCGCACTGAACGATCAGCAACTGTTCTTTATCGTGACCGCCACGTTGCAACAGCACGCCAAACGGATCACTGACGAATGAAGCGCCCCAGAATTCGAGCCCGCCGTTTGCCGGTCCTTCATGACCGATCCGATTGATCGCCGCCACGAAAACACCATTGGCGATGGCATGCGAGCGCTGGATCGTCTCCCAAGCCTGATGCTGTGCGACACCGAACTCGGCCTTTTCGCGAGGGTGCCAGCCAATCGCCGTCGGGTAGACGAGCACTTCCGCTCCGTGAAGGGCAGTGAGCCGGGCCGCTTCGGGATACCACTGATCCCAGCAGACAAGCGTGCCGACTTGCGCAAACCTGGTGGCGAATACTTTCCAGCCGAGGTCGCCGGGCGTGAAGTAGTACTTTTCGTGGTAAAGCGGATCGTCGGGAATGTGCATCTTTCGATAGAGCCCCAGGAAGGAACCGTCGGCGTCAAACACGACGGCCGTGTTGTGGAACAGCCCTGGAGCGCGTTTCTCAAACAACGATGCGACAATAGCGACGCCGTGTTGTTTGGCCGCTTGGGACAACCGCTCGCATGATGGACCGGGAATCGGCTCTGCGAGGTCGAAGAGATTCAAGTCCACCGACTGGCAGAAGTACGGCGACAGGAAAAGCTCCGGGAGACAAACGATCTGAGCGCCGTCTCTTGCCGCTTGTTGAATGAAGCCTTCGGCCCGTTCGAGGTTGATCCGCGGCTCCACGGCACATTGCATCTGCACAAGTCCCAATGTAAACACGTCACTCGACGGCATGGCGACCATCCTCGCAGCGGTTGAATTCCTGGGCTCGGGAATTATACGGGTGCTCGCGAATAATGCCGCCGCTTTGGGCGTCACGACCGTACAATGACGCCGCGTCAAAGGAGAGCGGCTGTGAACGACGAAACACCAAGGGAAATCGATCCGAATCGGCAGTTGCTTCAACGGATCGAGCAATTCGTTTCTGCCGGCGTGCAGTTCTTGCCGGCGCCCGACTGGAATAAGCCGCCGCCCCGTTACGTTGCAGAGTCTGTTGTGTCTGTTGCTTCGACCGCCGCAACAACCTCGGTTGTAGGTCAGACCGAGGATCAGCGGATTCAGCCGCTCCAGGCGCTGCGAGAAGAAGTTCGGCGGTGCATGGCGTGTGCGGAGCTTTGTTCGACGCGGACAAAAACGGTGTTCGGGACCGGTTCGATTGACGCAGAACTCTGTTTCATCGGCGAGGCGCCCGGCGCCGACGAAGATCGGCAGGGCGAGCCCTTTGTCGGCGAAGCCGGCCAATTGCTGACCCGCATGATCCAGGCGATGGGTCTGAAGCGAGAAGAAGTCTACATCTGCAACATTCTGAAGTGCAGGCCGCCTGGGAACCGCCAGCCGTTGCCGGTGGAGGCGTCCAATTGCCGCAGCTTTCTCGACCGGCAACTTGACATCATCCAACCCAGTTTCATCTGTTGCCTGGGCGCCGTCGCCTCGCAAAATCTGCTTCGAGAAAGCACGCCAATTGGCAGAATGCGCGGCCGGTTCTACGAGTATCGCGGCATTCCGGTGATGTGCACCTATCATCCGGCATCGCTGCTGCCTGGTCGGAGTCCGCAAAACAAGGGGTTAGTCTGGCAAGACTTGAAGTTGTTGCTTGGCCGTATGGGACGGCCGGTGCCGAACCAAGGCGACAGCAAAGCCGCAGTCACTCAGTCGCCTTCAACAGATCAGTGATCGATTTTTCGAGTTCACCTTTCTTGAGTGGAAATCTCAATATTGCCGTCGAATCGTTGGCCGGCGTCTGACGTTCGATTTCGGCCTGATCGTCAGAGACCAAGAGAATCGTGGCCAATTTCGTCATGCTCTTGGCTGCCTCGTCGCGCAATTTGAGAAAACTATCGAAGCCCTCATTGCCGATCGTTCCAAGGTCGAGCAGCAGGGCATGAAACGGCTGTTGCTTGAATCGTTGCACGGCACTGGTCGGGTCAATCGAAACGAGCACCCGATAGCCCAGAGCCTTGAACTTGTCGCGAAGTAAGTCCTGGAACTTGGGGTTCTTCTCGACAATGAATACGGTGCGAGGGCCTTCCGGAGTCAGTTGCCCGGCCGTCGGGCCGCCGCTAAGCTCCTGATGCACTTGTCGGATCGCGTCATAGAGTTGCGACGGCGTCTGAAATCGTTGTTGGGGGTCCATCGCCAACATTCGATCCAGGAGATTGAAGACGGAAGGTGAAGCGTCGACATCGGCTTTGGTGAGCGAAACGATATTGTCGAATCGCTGCTTGAGCATTCGCGCTCGTTTGTCTTTAGTCGCCGCCAGTGCCGGCCGGCCGCTCAGCATTTCGTATAGCACGCCGCCGAGAAAGAAGATATCGCTGCGCACGTCGCCGGATTTGACGCCCGTGGCTTTTTCCAGCCCGGCGTAGTCCACCGTACGATCCACGACGACGTCTTCATCGTCGGTGAGGCCCGGCATGCTGCGAGTGATGTCGGCGAGGCCAAAGTCCACTAGTTTCGCAGTTCCATTGGTCGCAAGCAGAATGTTGCTTGGTTTGATGTCGCGGTGAGTCAGTCCGTGTTGGTATGCATAAGCAAGCCCGGCCGCTGCTTCCTCAATGATCCGAATTGATTCGAGCGGGGGTATGGTGTTACGGCGAGCCAGAAGGTCGCGTAAGTTCTGCCCTTCGACGAATTCCATCACTATGTAATATTCTTGTTTGCGCCGGTCACAATTGACTGCCAGAATCTGCACGATGTTCGGGTGCCTCATCTTGAGGCCGAGTTTGCCTTCGCGCTCGAATGCGTCGATTTTCTCCGGAAACTCGAACCATCTTCGCCGCAGCACTTTGACGGCTGTCGCGGCGCCGGTCGAAGGGTCGGCGGCCCGCCACACTCGGCCGAAACTGCCCGATGCGATCTTGTAGAGCAGCTTGTTGCCGCCAAGGAAGTAGCCATCGAAGTCGCCGCGGCCCAGTTTGTTGCTCTGCCAGGCTGAAAGAAATTGACGGCGTTCCAGTATCGCAAGCAGTTCTGCAGCCGGCGCGTTTGGCGCCAGGTCTTGCATGCAATCGCGAAACTGATCCTCGGAAATGAGGCGCAAGCGCACCGCTTGATTTCCCAGTTCGGTCGCGTCAGGTATCGGGGGCATGCACTCAACCGTACTTGAAGTTCACCCCGCCATTGCCGCCAACCGAAGGTCTGTGGACGCGGTGAAGGTCTTCATGTTAGCTTAAGCCGGACTTTCGACCCGTCAAGCAGAGTATTGAGAACACCAGTGGAAGCACTGCGATGTTGGAATCAACGGGCAGAGTGGTTTTCTTCAGCCAATTTCATGTGGTATGACAACAACCGGCGCTCATCTAAGGTTATGATGCGACAATCACTCAGATTTCAAAGAGCAAATGTTAAGCGTAAATGAGTCATACTCTTGTGTTCACGGTTGCGTTGAACCGGGACATGAGTTATGATGCATTGGTTCCGCTCCCTCTTTCCTCTTCTTCGTACTGAAGGGGACCGCCCGTGAAATTCTATTTGATTGTTACGAAGGGTAAGCATCAGGGTCTGCCGATTCCGATTGAAGTCGATCTGTTTTTGATCGGCTCCGACAAAATATGCCAATTGCGTTCCAGACTTGAAGGCATCGGAGTGCAACATTGCGCACTGGTCAATCGCGGCAAGAAGGTTTTCATTCGCGACCTGGGAAGCGGCGAACCAACAACCGTCAACGATGAAATGATTCCGGAGCATGCCGAATGGCCGGTACATGCGGGCGACAACATCAAAGTCGGTCCGCTGGAGTTCATGATTCAGTTTCGTGAGAAGCCGCTGTCGCAGCGCGATCTTGAGGAATGGGCGCTCAAATGCCTCGACGAAGCATCATCGAAGTCGTCTGCGGCCGTCGTCGACGAATTGCAAGTCGCTGCCAATGCCAAGACTCACTCGCTCGACGCGGCATCGGCGGCCGCGGCGATTCTGGATCGACTCAACGCGCAACGTGGAATCGTCAAAGGGCGGCTGCGCATCGCACGGGAAGGCAATGTCACCACCGTACGCATCAACGACGTCTATCTGGTGGAAGAATCGGAACTCGCCTTTATTAACAAAGAACTACACGACAACTTGGGCCATCCGAATCTGCGTGTGCTGCTTGATTTCAAGAATGTCCGTCGCATGTCGAGCTCGGCGGCGCTGATGTTCGGAGACTTGTCCCGGTGGCTGCGCCCCTACGGCAGTTCGCTTGCGGTTTGCCGCTTGCGGCCGGAACTTAAGCAGATGATGGAAACGCTGCACGTCGGCGAGAAGGTGCCGATCTTCGCAGACAAACCGTCGGCGCTGATGGGTACATGGTGAACGGCCTCGATCCGTCATTGCCGTAACCAAATCACGACAAGTGCAACTGCGGCAATCGTTTGGGCCGCGAGAATGACGGCGAACACAATTCGAAACGATCCTTTTGCGGTCTTGTGACGAAACAATTGCATTGCAATCAATGCGCCGATGCTGCCGCCAATTAGCGCTAGCACGTGTAGTGTGCTCTCCGGAATGCGCCAACCGCCAGCCTGAGACAGTTTCTTGTCCAACCCATATGCGATGAACGCCGTTATGCTTGAGGCGATCAGCCAACAGAGCACTCCAGCGACCCAACGCGATGACTCTCCGAGCCCATACCAAAACAAGCCTGCCAAGGCAGCGGCGAAAAGCAACGCGAGTGACAGAGAGAGACGGACCGGACTCCTTCGCCAAATACTCGTCATTGGCCCTCCTTGTGAAGCATCGGGCTTGACGCCGTTTCGCCGATTATGGTATCGCCCGGCCGATTGGGCTTCCATGCGCTCAAAATAGGGCCTGCGCTATGCTGAATTCTCGCCTCGGGGTTGTTCATCGTTCCGTGAGTCATCATATGCTGATTGCCTGTGCCATGGCGACTTGCCTGGCGGCCGGCGGTTGCATGTCGAAATTCATTGACAATGTCACGAGTCGTGACTTCCGCATGAAGGATCTCGTCTCTTCGCCAGATCCGATGACTGTATTGCGTCAAAGTCAGGACGGCGATGCCCGCGCGAAGGCAATGCGAGAACTCAAGGAGCCGATCAAAAACGGCCGCTCACCTGATGAACAAGACGAAGCATTCAAAATACTTGCCCAGTCGGCCACGTCGGACAGCAGGCCGTTGTGCCGCTTTGCAGCCGTCGATGCATTGGGGAGATTTGAGGACCGGCGGTGCGTCGACTCACTGATTCATGCATACCATCAGGCCGACGCAATGGAATCCGTCGTAGCTAATGCGATTCGCAGCGAAGTGATGGCTGCTCTCGCCAAGAAAGACTCGGCTGAAGCCATCGGACTCTTGGCCAAGGTCGCGGGCAACCACGCTGCTGAATCGCCGAAGTCAGATGTGCGCCAAGCCGGCTTTTCGTCAGAGGCCGGGCCCGGCGACCACGTTACGGACCGCGACTTGCGGCTTGCCGCCATTCATGCATTGGGACAATCGAAAGACCCGGCTGCCACCAAGGTGTTGCTGCCGCTCTTGAAAGAGAAAGATGTGGCGATCCGAAACCGCGCTCACGAGGCGTTGCAGGCGATCACCGGGCGAAAGGAACTGCCCGTAGATTTTGTTGTCTGGGAAAAAGTGCTGGGCGGATCGAAACTGGATCGGATGCCGCGCGATGAGGACTTTCGGCCGAACAAGCCCCGCATCTCCTCGCCGGACTCGTAATTCGAGCGTCCGCCGCGGCATGCTCGAAGTCTACTCGCAACTGTCTCAGACCCGTGATACAGTTTCTGCCAGAGTACACGACATTGAAACGAGGGACACATGAAATATCTTCGGTCTTATCAGTACATTTTCGACCACAAAGACTGGCTGATGCAGGTGCTGATGATTGCTTTGGGGATGCTAATCCCGGTAATAGGCCCGATTGTCCTGTTGGGTTATTCATTCGAGCTGATGGAGTGGCTGATCGCGAACCCGGATGCCAAGGAGTACCCAAAGTTCGATTTCAGCCGGTTCACCGAGAATCTGAAGCGCGGCATGTGGCCGTTCCTGACGCAGTTGATCATTTCATTGGTGATTTCCGTGCCGGTAAGTCTGGTCGCGTTTGTGATCATGTTTATCGCCGGACTGTTGGCGAAAGACGCGCCAATCCTAATTGTACTTGCTCAGATATTCCTTTTCGTCATCTCGATGGCGTTGGGCATCGTGATCAGCGTGGTGACTACGCCAGCCATGCTGCATGCCGGGTTCAAGTCAAAGCTCGATTTCTCCGGATTGACTGCGTTTGTTAAGGATTTTGCGAAGCGCATGTGGAAGGAAACTGCCATCGCGATGGTTTTCTTGATCGCGACTGCATGGGCGCTGTCGTTCGTGGGAATGTGCATGTTTTGCATCGGAATCTACTTCACGTCCGCTGTCGTCTATCTCGCCAAAGATCACCTATTCTACCAACTGTATATTTTGTATCTTTCTCGCGGCGGCATCGCAGTGCATTCGACCGGCCGAGTTCCTCCGCCGGATGACCTGCTCGGCAACGAACCTCCGCCCCCGCCGCCGCCCGGTCCGCCGGATGATCGCATTCGTTCCGCGTGATGGGCGTGACTGTGTCGCCTTGATTTTTCAACATTCCGGCTTAGAATTCTTCCGATCCGAAGACGCTTCATTGCTTGTGTGTCGCCGGTCACTTGGTGATAGGCGGGCCGCATGCATAAGATGAGTAAGAAGGCGTTTTCCGCCGTGCCTGCGGACCCTTGCCCGTAGACGGTGCAATGGACCATCGAGTCCTGGAATGCTTTGGCTGCCGTGGTCGTTGTCGCTCGCAGCATAGGAGTGGGCAGGCATGTATGAACGATTCACCGACAGGGCTCGGAAGGTGATGCAGTTGGCCAATCAAGAGGCCCAGCGCTTCAACCACGAGTACATCGGTACAGAACACATTCTGCTGGGTTTGGTCAAGGAAGGTTCGGGCGTTGCCGCTAACGTGCTCAAAAACCTGGACATCGATCTCCGCAAGATCCGGCTGGAAGTGGAAAAAATTGTCCAGACCGGTTCGGGTTCGGAAATGGTGACGATGGGGAAACTTCCCCATACTCCTCGCGCCAAGAAGGTGATCGAGTACTCGATCGAGGAGGCTCGAAATCTCAATCACAACTATGTCGGCACCGAGCACTTGTTGCTCGGTTTGCTTCGCGAGCAAGAAGGTGTCGCGGCACAGGTCCTGATGAATCTCGGGTTGAAGCTGGAAGACGTTCGAGAGGAAGTTCTGAATCTTTTGGGGCATAATATGGAAACCGGCGAAAGCGGTGGCGGCAGCGGCAGCGGCAGCGGCGGCGGAGAACGCGAACGCACTTCCGGCAAAAGCAAGTCGAAGACGCCCGCGCTGGACAGCTTCGGCCGCGACCTGACCGAACTTGCGCGGCAAGGCAAGCTCGATCCCGTCATCGGCCGCGCGAACGAGATCGAACGTGTTATTCAAATCCTAAGCCGCAGGCAGAAGAACAATCCAGTGCTGCTCGGTGAGGCAGGCGTCGGCAAAACCGCAATCGTTGAAGGCCTGGCGCAATCGGTAATCGACGGCAGTGTGCCCGACCTGCTTCGTGATCGCCGGATCGTCGTTTTGGATTTGGCGATGATGGTCGCCGGCACCAAGTATCGCGGCCAGTTCGAAGAACGCATCAAGGCCGTCATGAACGAGGTGCGTCGGGCTAAGAACACGATCCTTTTCATCGACGAACTGCATACGCTGGTCGGCGCAGGCGGAGCCGAAGGCGCCATCGATGCGTCGAACGTGCTCAAACCCGCTCTTGCTCGCGGCGAGATTCAGTGCATCGGCGCCACCACTCTCGACGAGTATCGCAAATACATCGAAAAAGACGCGGCCTTGGCGCGTCGCTTTCAGGAGATCATCGTCAATCCGCCGACCAAGGACGAGGCGATTGAGATTCTTCGCGGCTTGCGAGATCGCTACGAAAGCCACCATCGTGTCCACATCACCGATGAGGCTCTCGTCCAAGCGGTCGAGCAATCGGATCGCTATATCAGCGGCCGTTGTTTGCCCGACAAGGCAATCGATGTGATCGACGAAGCCGGTGCACGCGTGCGTTTGAAGGCCATGACGCGGCCGCCGGACCTCAAGGAACTCGACGAGCAAATCGAGCGGCTCAATAAGGACAAAGAGGACGCCGTCTCTGAACAGGACTTTGAAAAAGCTGCTCACTTGCGTGATCAGGCGGACAAGCTCAAGAAGAAGAAAGAGCAGATTCAACGCGACTGGCGCGAAAAGGCCAAAGAGAACGAGGGCGTCGTCGATGAAGACGTCATTGCCGAAGTCGTCAGCAAGATGACCGGCGTGCCGCTCAAGAAGCTTGGCGAAGACGAGACGAAGCGGCTGATGAAGATGGAAGACGAGTTGCACGGGACCGTCATCAGCCAGAACGAGGCGATTTCCGCCATCGCTCGCGCTGTTCGTAAGAGTCGCGCCGGCCTGAAAGATCCGAAGCGCCCCATCGGCACGTTTATCTTTGCCGGTCCCACGGGCGTTGGTAAGACCCTCTTGGCCAAGCGATTGGCCCAATTCATGTTCGGCGACGAAAACAACATCGTGCAGCTCGACATGTCTGAGTACATGGAAAAGCACAACGTCAGCCGGTTGATTGGCGCGCCCCCGGGTTACATCGGTTACGAAGAGGGCGGCCAGTTGACCGAGAAGATCCGCCGCAAGCCATACAGCGTCGTGCTGCTCGACGAAATCGAGAAGGCTCACCCGGACGTATGGAACATGCTTCTGCAGATCATGGAAGAGGGCCGTTTGACCGACAACGTCGGCCGCATGATCGATTTCAAGAACGCTATCTTGATTATGACCACCAACATCGGCTCGGAGCAGATCGTCACGAAAGACGACATCGGCTTCAGCCGGTACGCACGCAAGGACCTCGACGCCTCCTACGAGGACATGAAGAAGAAGGTCAAGACGGAGATGGAGAAGAGCTTCCGGCCGGAATTCCTCAATCGTCTGGACGACGTTATTGTGTTCCGCAGCCTGACCAAGGACGATCTCAAACGGATCGTGGACATCGAACTTGCCAAGGTCTCGAAGCGGCTCAAGGAAAAGAACCTGACGCTCGTTATGACGGACGAAGCCAAGGAAGTGTTGATCGACAAAGGCAGCAACACTGAGTACGGCGCTCGGCCGTTACGCCGAACGATTGAACATTTGCTTGAAGATCCGCTGGCGGAGGACTTGCTCCGCGGCTCATTCGCCGGCAAGGACACGATCACCGTCAGCGTGATCGAAAAGGACGGCGAGAAGCGACTGATCTTCGAATCCAGCTTGACTCAGCCGGAATTGGTGGCCGCATCGGAAGAGGCAAAGCCTTAACCATTCGGCAGCCCACAAGAAAGGGGTCGGGAGTCTTTTGTTGAGAAAAGACACCCGGCCCTTTTGCATTTAATGAGATTGTTTCGGAGGAAGCCTCCATGATTTGCATCGCACCCTCGATTCTCTCTGCCGACTTTGCAAAGCTGGGCGATCAGGTCCGTGAGGCGGAGGCCGCCGGCGCCGATCGTATTCACATCGACGTGATGGACGGGCATTTCGTACCGAATCTCAGCATGGGCCCTATCGTGGTGCAGGCGCTACGCCCGGTGACCAGATTGCCGCTCGAAGTGCACCTGATGATCGAGGATCCGGCACGGTACGCGGAGTCGTTTTTGAAGGTTGGAGCCGATAGCATCATCGCGCACATCGAAGTGCTGCCTCAGCCGATTCCATTCCTGCGCAAGGTACGGTCGCTTGGTGCGAGCGTCGGCCTGTCGGTCAATCCGGAGACTTCGGTCTCGGCGATCGCGCCTTTCTTAAGTGAGGTCGATCTCGCGCTTTGCATGACCGTACATCCTGGTTTCGGCGGGCAGTCATATCTTCCCGAAAGCCCCGAGAGAATTCGCACGCTTCGCGGCCTGATATCTCAGCAGAATTTGACTTGCGAACTCGAAGTTGACGGCGGCATCGATCGCGATTCGGCGGCGCCGTCTGTCGCGGCAGGGGCCAATGTACTGGTTGCCGGCACCTCGGTCTTCCGTTCGCCCCTGGGAATCGCAGCGGCTTTGGCAGACCTTCGCGCCCGCTGCCAGTAAGGATTCGGCATCCAATCACCGGCATTACCCATTCGAACGGCGCTTTCGAATGAAATCTTGCCGCTGCTGCCAAAAACACGTTGCATCATGTTTCCCGGCCGATCCGATTCACGATGACAGTAGGCTCAAACACCTTGTAGGCAGTCCGCAGCATTGAGTTTTCCGATTTTGTCGGAGACACGGATTGTTGCACCTGGGCAAGCTGCCGCTTACAGTATCGGGAACGCTACAATGCTGAAGCTACTGAGTCGAATCGACATGCGTTACCGTCTGTTAGCGATCCCTCTGTGCATGCTGATTTGCCTTCTGATTATCCCAGATCGCAATCCGGTCGCGCTTTCGATTGCGCCGCCGTCGGCAGCGGAGGAAGTCCCCGACGACGGCTCAAAATTGCCGGATCAAGCGAAAATGAGCCGGTTGGCGGAGAAAGACCCGGTTGCGTTTCTCCAATGGTGCCTCGTTCGATACCAGCGCGAAGTGCAGGGGTATCAGGGAGTCCTCGTCAAGCAAGAGAAGATCAACGGCAAAACCCACCCGGCTGAGACCATCGACTTCTGGTTCCGCGAGGAACCGTACAGCGTATTGATGAAGTGGCGGCAAGGCGCTCGACAAGCGACGACTACTCTTTATGTCGCCAACGAGAACAATGGCAAAGTCCTCGTCCTTCCAACACTCCTGAAATGGTCCGGCAAGCTCGTGGAACGCGATCCGGACGGCCGCGACGCCCGTGCCAACGGCCGTTATACAATCAAAGAATTCAGCATTCGGCAGGGCACCGAGCGGACGCTGAAAGCATGGGAGGCTTCGAAAAAGGCCGGCACACTGAAGGTTGAATTCTCCGGCATCGTCAAAGTACCGGAGTTGAACAATCGCCCATGCTATCGACTGGTCCGCACGTGCAACCCGCCGGAGGAAGAAGGCGCGGTCACGATCGAAGTCCTCGTGGACGCTGAAACCTGGCTGCAAACCGGATCGGTGATCACCGACGGCAATCAGCAACTCATCGGCAAGTATCTATTCCCCGAGGTGCAACTCAATCCGGCGTTCAGCGCAGACCAGTTCAAGGACACGTCCGCACGGAAATAGGCCCGGATTCGAGTCGGCTCACTTCTTTGCCGCTGCCGCTGCCGCAGCTTTCGCGGCGATTCGCTTGTTCATTCCCTTGCGTCGCTTGGCCTTCTTCTTGGCGCGATCGCCGGCTGGATTACCCATCGCTCCGTCTCCTGTGTTGATGCAAAAATCGTCAGTTCCTCAGAATATGGCTGCAGGCTGTTCCGGCGAGTAGTGCAACACCTCAGCCCCAACACAAGTCACTTGCCTTTCGCCGGCCTGCCTTTGAATACCGGCGGCGGCGGCAATTCCTTCATGCTCGATGAAATCGGCAACTCGATAGTTCGTTCGACTCGTCCCGATTTCGACACTTCGTACACGATGCCGCACTCGGCGCTGATCTGTTTGCCATACCGGAGTCCATGGGGCAAAACCGAAGAGCCGGGATTTACAGGAGGCATGCCGAGTTCGATCTTGATGCCGTTCGCGTATTGATAATCGCCGTCGGTGGTTCTCGACCGAAACAACACGCGAAGCGAATCGTTTGCGTTTTGCCAGGTTACGAACATGACTTCTTCGGTTTCGCGTGGACCAGTCAGCTTGCGGTCGCCCAAGTGCTTTGTCGCTGCTTGATTCATGCTCTCGTCAACGGAGCGCTGCAATTCCTTTCGGTGCGCGTCGTACCGCCGTCGAATGTCGGCGATCACGTCTGCAACAACGAGCGGGAATCGATCCGTTCCGTCAAGCCGTTTGAATCTTGTTGCGACGAAGGAATCTACGGCCGGGCTGCCCAGGCCTTCGTTAACTTCAACTTCCACTAGTGCGAATCCGAAAGGGACGCCGTGTGACTTGAGCGTCGTTGGAGTCGCAATGCTGAGCCGTTCGAACTTTCGGGTCTTCGTTCCGTCGCCGATCGGCAAATTGAGCGTGCCGATTCCTGGATTCCGATCCACCTGCACACAGACCCATCGATAACTGGCGCCATTGGCGGCAAAACAGATCTGATTCCCCGGTCCGCTGCGGCCTTCGTTGGCGAGGACCGCCTGTCCGTCCGGCACAAGTACGCCGATCACAGTTGCCGGCAAAGGCACGTGTTTGCGCTGAGGAATGAAGTCCTTGGCTGCAGCGGCATCGATTGGCAGCGGCTCGGCAAGTGCCACACAGATTGACGCCGCCAAGATCATGATCGATATGAACCAGACCCTGTGGCTTCTCATTGGCAGAACTCCTGCGAATCACTGATGCTCAGATGTGATCGTATCGAACGACCGGGCCCAGCGAAAGTCGGACATCTTCGAACAACACCTTCCGAACCGCAGACCAACTCGCATAATAATCTTCAAGTCGCCCCAACGAAGGAGTTCACAAATGACGCGTCGCGTCCTGATTATCAGCACTTCGGTCACTTTAGTACTCGTGGCCATGTGGAGCGCGTTCAGCACCGGGCGCGACGTTGCGGCTCCGACTCGGTTGGTTCCGGGTTTGAATGCCGACGGTTACATTCAACTGCCCAACCTGTGGAAGTTGCGGCCGACTGGGCAGCAGGTCGAAGTCGGCGATTTTCCGGTGCATGCGGAGCTGCATCCGACCGGCGAATGGATGGCGGTGCTGCATGCCGGTTGGGGGGAACATGAAGTAGCCGTGTTGGAAGTGAAGGGCCCGCGGCCTCGCGTCTTGAGCCGGTATCGAATCCCACAAGCGTTTTATGGCCTGTATTTTTCAGCCGACGGCAAGCGGCTCTATTGCAGCGGCGGCGAATACGAAGTCGTGCATCAGTTCGAATTTGATCAAGGCATTCTCTCGAAACCAAAGACGATTGCCATCGCCGACCAGAGCGAGAAATTCATTCCCGGCGGTCTGACCGGTACCTCCGACGACAAGACGTTGTTCGTCTGCGGCACCTGGGGAGACGCGGTGGTCCGTGTCCCGCTGGATCACCCGGAAGACAAGGTGCGCATCGCACTGACTGCGAAGACGGACGGAAAGAAGGCGAGGGAAAGCTACCCGTATACTTGTCTCGCCGCGCCGGACGGGAATCGACTCTTTGTCAGTCTGTGGAATCGCAGCGCCGTCGCGGTCATCGATCTCGCGGCCAACAAAGTGGCGGCCGAATGGCCATGTGAGCCGCATCCGACGGAGATGGCGCTCGCGCCGGACGGCAAGCGTTTGTTCGTCGCATGCGCCAATTCCACGCGAGTCAGCGTGCTGGACACAACCAACGGGCAGGCGTTGCAAACGTTGTCGGCGTCGCTGTATCCCAATGTGCCGAGCGGCAACACTCCCAACAGCTTGAGCCTGTCTCCAGACGGCAAGATGCTCTTCGTGGCAAATGCCGACTCGAACAACATCGCGGTGTTTAACGTGGACGGCAAAGCGGTGCCGCTCGGTTTCATTCCCGTAGGGCAGTATCCCACGTCGGTGCGATTCAGCGCCCATGCAAAGCGGCTATTCGTGACGAACGGCAAAGGTATCTGGCCGCGGTCGAATCGGCACGGGACGGTCGCGACGCTGCCGGGACAACTGCAGCCGCTTAACGAGTATATCGGCGGGTTGTATCGCGGATGCGTAAGCGTCATCGATATGCCGACGCCGCAGATGCTGGAGACGCTCACCCAACGTGCGTACGCATGCAGCCCGTTGACGGCGGACGCCGGCATCTCCGCGAAAGCGCCGGCAGATAATCCGATTCCCGCCAAACTGGGAGATTCGAGCCCCATCAAACACGTCGTCTACATCATCAAAGAGAATCGCACGTATGATCAAGTCTTCGGCGACATCAAAGAAGGCAACGGCGATGCGTCGCTGTGCCTATTCCCTGACTCAGTCACGCCGAATCACCACAAGTTGGCGCGCGAGTTTGTGCTGCTGGACAACACGTACGTCGATGGCGAAGTGTCGGCCGACGGACATCAGTGGAGCATGGGGGCTTATGCGACCGATTACGTCGAAAAATACTGGCCGCTTTCCTATCGAGGCAGTCCCTTCAAGAAGTTCGGCTATCCGTCCGAGGGCAATGACGATGAAATGGCTCGCGGCGCCGGCGGCTATCTGTGGGATCGTTGTGCTGAGGCGAATGTCAGTTATTACAGCTTTGGTGAGTGGATTCACAACGGCAAGACGCCGAAGGATCCCGCGAAGGCTGCCGTAAAAGCGCTTGAAGGCCACTTCGATGAGTGGTTCCACGGCTACGACTTGGATTACACCGATCAAAAGCGTGCTGACCGATTCATCTTGAAGCTGAAGGAGTTTGAGAAGAACAACAACCTTCCGGCGTTGACGATTCTTCGACTGCCGAACGATCACACGTACGGCACTCGTGCCGGGAAGCCGACGCCGACGGCAATGGTGGCCGACAACGATCTGGCGCTCGGCCGCGTCGTCGAGGCGCTGAGCCAGTCGAAATACTGGAAGGAATTGGCTATTTTTGTGATTGAGGACGATGCGCAGAACGGCCCGGACCACGTCGATGCGCACCGTGTGGTGTCGCTGGTGATTTCGCCGTACACGAAACGGAAGTTCGTCGATTCGAAGATGTATTCGACTTCCAGTTTGCTGCGGACGATGGAGCTGATCCTCGGCGTCAAGCCGATGAGCCAGTTCGATGCCGCCGCAACGCCGATGTACAACGCTTTTCAATCGAAGGCCGATGTTTCGCCGTACACACACGTGGTTCCGAAAGTTGACATGAACGAGAAGAACCTGGCCACGGCGTGGGGCGCGAAGTTGTCCGAGCAATTCGACCTGGCCAAGGAAGACCTCGCGGATGATCTGCTTTTCAACGAAGTGATCTGGCGATCCGTGAAAGGACATGCTTCGAAGATGCCAGCGCCGGTGCGGTCGGCGTTCTTCCGACCGAAGGTTGAACACGACGATGATGATTGAGGCAGGGCGAAATCGGTCGTTTTGTCGCTGTTTTTCGAGTGTTGTACAGGGATACAGCTTGCATTCACTCCCCCAGCGATTATAAGCTAGGACAAGTCCGAGGATTGGATTCGCCGCACTACGTCGAATTGGAGCGGTATCATGAGCAGGACGCTCAACTGGCAGTCGGCACTTTTGGCCAAAGCACAACTTCTTATCGAAATGCGACAGTATTCCACGGCACTCGCGATGCTCGATCGCGTGGCTGGCTCCGCCGATTTTGCCGGAAAGTCGGCGATCGGCCTGCATCGGTTCACCGTCGTCTGTTGTCTGGAATTGGGCCGCTTCAAAGAAGCGCGCCGGCGGCTGCGACTACTGATGGTCGAAGAACCCAATTCGGCTTCGTACCATTATGCGTTTGCGCAAGCCATCGAGCGCGATCCGAAGATGGACGCCGGTCGCGCGCTTAGACACTATCGAGTCGCCTTGAAGAGCGAGAAAGACAACGTCGAATGGTTGATCGACGCGGGCCAATGTGCCGTCAGCCTGGGCCGTGAATCGCTGGGGTTGAAGTGGCTGCGACGGGCGGTGGAACTGGCCCCGGAAAGTTTCGAGGCCTTGGAAGCCTATGTCGAATCGCTTTGCGACATTGAGAAGTTCGACGTGGCACGCGAGGCCATTCAAGAAGGCAGATTCGCAATCGCGCGATCTACTGACCTGGAGCGGCTTCGATTTCAAGTGGAATTTCGCGGGTTGCGAGCGTCACAGAGCGAGTGCGTAGTCGATTCACCCGTCGTGTTGCCGTTTCTCCGAGTGTCGCATTCCGAGTCAAAGTCGCCGCGCCGCAAGTGGCGCGCCGATTCGGGAACGACGTCGTTTCATCCGCACTTGCCGCGGCTGAGGCGGCCGCGAAGCACGCGAAATGCTCCATGACTGGTTCAGTTCCTGGCTGCGGGAATGCGGCGGCCCACCCTGTTTCCGAATTTGGGGCCGTGCCGAAACCGAACGCGATTGGCGACAGATCGACGTGCTTGCCACTGCGCGGCGCAACCGCGACAGCGGTTGGCCAATGTGGGCAGGCGTCTGCATCACCTGGACGGATTCGGTGATCGCCGTCGGCTGCGACTTTGCTGAGCAACTCCTGCGCGAACTGGCTGTCTTCGCTGTCTCGCGTTCAAGTCCTGTGATGATCCCGACCGGCAGACTTCGCGGCGCCGGCATCCCTTCGAACTGTGAGATCCTCGCCCATGAGATCGGCCACACGTGGCAGGCTCGACGGCTCGGAGGTTTCTATTGGCCGCTGGTCGGTGCGCTGACCCGTTTTCGCGAAGGATCGCATTGGTGGAATTTCTTCGAGAATAATGCGTCGCAGATCGGTGTTTTCGGCGGCATCATTGCCGGTACCTTGCAACATGAAGTGATGCAACGCCTCGGCGTCACACGTTCAATCGAAAGCGGTTGACGCGGAACATGTCGATATCGTTTCCCGTGGTTCCGCGTTCTACCAGGTCGGCCATGATGGAGCCGACGATGGGCGCGAACTTGTACCCATGACCGGAGAAACCGGCGGCGAATGCGACGCCGGGATACTTCGGATTCCGGTCCAAGATGAAGTGTCTGTCGGGGGTCAGAGTGTAAGTGCAGACGCTGCCGTAAGTCCGAGTGCCGGTTGCGGCTGGCACATGCTTCTGCAAGAACGCGCGCACGTCGGTTTCGTCGCGTTCGTCCAAGCCTCTTTCAATCTGAGTTGGATCCGCCAATTCGTTTGCGCCGTAATGCCGAGCCACTTTGTGTCCGAGGGAATCAATGACGGGAAAGCCGTAGTAATATCCGTCGGGCGTGTCTGCCATGTACACGGGCAGGCGATCGCGTCGGAACTGTGCGGGATCGCTGACGCCAAACCAGAGCGGGGTCTGCCGCATCACGGTCAGCGGCGCCCCGAGGTCGGCAAGCAGTTTCGTGGCCCAAGGTCCGGCCGTAAGAACCAGGCGCTTGGCAACGTACGTCTTGCGCTCGGTGCGAACCTCGTAAACGCCGCCTGACTCGCGCCAGCCCAGCACCGGCTCATTGTCGTTTACGACTGCGTTCAGCGATGTCGCGGCTGCTATGTGTGCTCGAACGCAGTCCTCGACCAGCAGAAAGCCGGCGCAATGTTCGAGTAATCCAACATAAGGATCGCTAAATCGCAGAGCAGGAAACCTACGGTTGATCTCGCCGGCTGACAGTTCCTCGACGGGCATCGCATGTTCGGTGCATGTTGCTTGAACGCCCCGAATCAACTCGCTGGAAGGATCGCCGATGTTCAAGCAGCCGCACTCAACAAATAATCTTGCTCCGGTCCTCTGTTCGAGGTCGTACCATTGCTCGTATGCACGTTCGAGCAACGGCACATAGCCGGGATGCTCGTAGTACGCCTTGCGGATGACGCGAGTGCGGCCGTGCGAACTGCCCTGATCGTGACCGAGTTGAAATTGTTCGAGCCCGACGACGTGCATACCGCGACGGGCCAGTTCAAATACCGTGGCCGAGCCCATTCCGCCGACGCCGACAACGATGGCATCGAAGTGTTCGCGACTCATGGCGTGGGCTTCTTCGTCGGCGACTCGCCAACTGACGTGTGGTCATGGACGATGCGCCAGCCTTCGGGGAGTTTTCGCAACAAAAGCGTGTACAGTCCGTCGAATTCTTCCGACTTCTTCTTGAGTTTCCAGCGCCCGCGCACCGTAGCCATTTGCGGTGCGATCATCTCCACTTCGATCTCCGAAAATGAAAGAGCGCCCATCTCCTTCCCTTCGCCCTGGTAGCGTTGCTTGTAGCGGTCATAAGTTGTTTGCCAGCCCTTCTGTTTGTCGCGGCCGGAATAGAATGTAAGGTTTTCGGATCGCCAGTACCCGACCATGAATCCTTCCAGGTCGCCTTTGTTCCAGGCGGTTTCCTGGTCAGCAAGCACTTTACGGATTGCCTGTTCATCCGCCTGGCGATCTGCTGGCGGCGATTCGGGCGGAGTGAGAAATCCCTGCGTACGCAACACGATGAGCAGCACCACGCATATGGCGAACATGGCCAAAAAGGCAATGTTGCGAGGCAGCGTGCGCCGAGAGTTGTCTGGGTGATTCATAATCGGGCTCGTTTCGGTTTCGATGTCCTTCAGTTTATCGTGTTTCGGCCGTCGAAAGCAGGATTCTCAGCTCGCCGCTTGTCATTTGCTTCAGCCGTTGTTGCAGATGCAACAACCGGCGAAAAACCTGTTCCGAATCGGGAAACGACCGTCGATCCATGAGCAGCCATTCAAGCCACGTCGCTGCGGAAAGCACCGCGCCGGTTGCATCGAGAGTCCGCGCTAAACGAATCTCCGTATCCGTGAGACTGGCAAAGCGCCGGTATTCGTCGACGCCGCAGTGCCATAGGGCATCGTTGTTTTGAATCGTGTCGCCCAGAAGGCGTGCGAGGTCCGCAGCCGGCGAGTCGACGCGGGCGCTGCCAAAGTCGACGATGCCCGTCGCGTCGTCGCCATGAAAAAGCACATGCGATTGCCGGATGTCACAGAGGCAAGGGAAGAGTCGCTGCGGCACACTCAGCCACGGCGCCAACGATTCGGGAATTTGTGGAAGCAGTAAATGCAGATGCTGCCACAGCGAATCCAACAGTACGGCGATTCGCTCGTCATCATGTGGCGGCCTGGTTGGCCGCCAGCCGGTTGCGAGTAGCTGACTCCATTTTTTGAAAAAACGTTGCCGACGAGCGACAGATTCAGGAACCGCAGTTCCGCACTCGATGCCGCTCCACGCGCGATGTAGCTGAGCCAATTTTTCACACGCCGACCGGACCTTGGCCTCAGGCCATGGCACTTGCTCGCAGACCTGGCCGGTCATCCATTCCGCCATCTCCCACACAGCGCCGCCATTGCTCACGAACGTGAGGCCGTTTCGCACGACACAGAGTGATGGGATGAACGATAAGCCCGCGTCGCGCGCCATGTTTTGCCAAGTGTGAATCGCGCTCAGCCGCTCTGCAGACAAACCGCTTGGCCACACTTTGAGACAGTATTCGCCGGCTGCGGTCGAAACTCGCCACAGCCTCGCGCCGCTGAATCCGCCGGCGTCGTTAAGAAAAGTGATCGACGTAGACGCGGGAAATCCAAACGCCGCCAGCGAAACCAGAGCATCATCGGTAGCGGACGGCGACATGGCATCATCGCGGTGCGGAAAGGGAGGCGGAGTTGCTGACCGGCGCTGCGGCTGCCCGCGCCGCCCGCATGATTGGCTCCGGGTAAACGCCGACGAATAACGTCAGCACTCCGCAGGCGGTTGCAACCGCCAGGGCAGGGAGGTGCCGCTTGGTTTGCAAAGGGCGGATCGGGTCGCGCAAGAACATCACTGCAATCATGCGAAGGTAGTAGACGGCGCCAATTGCCGCGTTAATTGCCGCGACAACGGCAAGGAACACAAACAGCTGTCGAACCTGGGGATTAGCCGGGTCGTTGACGCCCAATGCGCTCAGAAACAGCATCAGTTTGCCCATGAACCCGGCGGTCGCCGGAATTCCAATCAAACTGAGAAGGAACAACCCCAATAAGAGCGCGAGTCCCGGATGGCTGCGGCTCAAGCCGGCGAGATCGTCGATCGACTCGATCGATCGGTCCGCTGACTGCAAATAGGCCAATACTGCAAACGCGCCGATCGTCATGACCGCGTAAGCGACCAGGTAGAACAGCGCCGCATCGGCGCCGCCGACCGACGAAAAGAACCCAGCGCCCGTTCGGCTTCCGCCGACAAGTTCCGGTGCGGCAGCAAAGCCGATCAGGACGTACCCGCCGTGGGCGATACTGGAGTAGGCAAGGAGTCGTTTCAAGTTGGTTTGCAAAAGCGCCAAGACGTTGCCGGTTGTCATGGTGATGATCGCGAGGATCCACAGCAGCATCGATACTTGGTAATTCGACACGAGATTGTCGCCCAGGCCGGCGAACAGATACCCGAACACACGCAAGAGCGCCGCAAAACCGGCGACCTTTGGCACAACCGCCAATAACGCCGCCAACGACAACGGCGCACCTTGAAACACATCCGGCGCGTAGAAATGAAACGGCACCGCTGTGATCCGGAAGCCGAGACCGGCGATCATCATCACGCTTGCGATCTTGTACATTTCGGGGTGGGCAGCGGCATTCTGTTGCGCGAGGCCGCGATGCAATTCCGCGAGGTTCGTCGTGCCGGTTAGCCCGTACAAGTAACTGAAGCCGAACAACAACAGCGCAGATGAGAATATGCTTAACAGGAAGTATTTGATTGACGCTTCTTGCGAAGCGGCCGTTGTCCTCGGTAGATACAAGAGGATGTAAGTCGGAATCGAGATCAATTCCAATGCCAGAAAGAGCGTGATGAGTTCGTTGGCCGAGCCTGCCAGAGAGACGCCGGCGATCAACAACAGCAGGGTCGCGTGAAACTCGGCGGCGTTGTCGTCTTGCACTTCATTCCAACTCAGGAGAATGAACGCAGCACCGCCAAGCCAGGCGAATGCTTTGACGAAGTACGCCAACCGATCCGGCAAAAGCGGCGATATGCGATCGATCACGGTTGGAACCGAGCCATACCAGGAAATCAGACCCGCTACGGTCAGTCCGACCAGCGCGACCATTCCCCACAGGGTCTTTGATTTTCGAAACGTGCCGCCCAAATACATGGCGCACGCCACGGCCAGCAGAAACGCCTCCGGCGCCGCCATCTCAAACATGTTCTTGGCGGTTGTCAGCAGATTTCCATCGAATGCAGCCAATGGCGGCAAAGTCCTGTACCTCTAACGAGAATCAGTGAGCCGGGTTTCACTCGACTGCGTGCGGTGGTGTGCGTCGTCGAGTATGCGAGAAATCACAGCGATGTCGCGTTTTGCAACTTCGAGCACCGGCTGTGGATAGACGCCGAGCGCCACGCACAGCGCGGCCAACGGCGCCAGCGCCGTCAACTCGCGGAAGTTTAGATCGGCGATCGATGCAGCGCCGTGCGTATGCGGCTCTTTGACCGGGCCGAAGAACACGCGGCGCAACATTGTGAACAAGTACCATGCGCCGAGCACAATGCCTGCGGCAATAGCAGCGGCCTGCCAGTAGCCGCTGATCCACGTCGATTTGGATTTGACGGCGCCGGCAAGGACTAGCATCTCCCCAACGAATCCGTTCAAGAATGGCAGCCCAACGCTGGTTAGACAAATAAACACCATGAAGAGCGAGAGTATTTTCAGTCGGGCGGCTATGCCGCCGAAGTCCGACATCATTCGTGTGTGATATCGATCATAGAGCATGCCCACGATCAGGAAGAGACCGCCGGTCGACAGGCCGTGATTGATCATTTGCATCAAGCTGCCGGCAATGCCCTCTTTGTTCAGTGCGAAAAGGCCCAACATGCACAAGCCCAAGTGCGATACGGAGCTATAGGCTACCATCTTCTTAATGTCGTCTTGAGCGAACGCGCAAAATGCGCCGTAAAGGATCCCGATAATCGCCAGCGTGCCGATCAATGGCGTTCCGATCAAGTGAGCCGCGTCCGGTGTCAGCGGCAGGCACAAGCGCATGAAGCCATAGGTTCCCAGTTTCAGCAGAACTCCTGCGAGCAGCACCGAACCGGCCGTCGGCGCTTCGACGTGCGCAAGCGGCAACCAAGTGTGCAACGGAAAGAGCGGAACCTTTACCGCGAAACCAACCGTCAACGCCAGAAAGACCCCGATCTGCACATTGCGCCAATAACTTACAACTGCTGCGTCCTGCATCTGCAGCCGTGTTTGAATCAAGTCCACAAGCCGCGGGATTGAGAATGTCAGTTCTTTGGTTTCCTGAAACGTAATCGCGATCAGGCTCACCATGCCGATCAGTGTGATGACCCCGCCGGCCAGCGTGAACAGAAAGAACTTGCGTGCGGCTTCGCGTCGCGCCGGTCCTCCCCAGATTCCGATCAGGAAGAACAGCGGCACGAGCGTCAGTTCGAAGAAGACGTAAAATAGGACGATATCGAAAGCAACAAAGACCCCGAGCATCCCAGACTGCAGCACCAGCAGCCACACAAAAAACTCGTTGGCGCGTTCCTTGATCGAATTCCATGAGACGAGAACAGCCGGCACCATCAAGAAACTCGTCAGAGCAACGAGCCAGACGTTGAGCCCATCGAGGCCGATGTAGAACTGAACGGCGGCTGTTTTCCCTTCGATCTTGTCGCCGTACGGTATCTCAAGCAGATTCCATCGCGTCGAGTGCGATTCATAATTCCGACCATTCACCGTCGCACCTGGATCGCCCGGCACGCAGATCGGCAAGAACCGCGCCCGGAAATTCTCCCCCTCGGCCGGCCGAGAGCGAAGCGCCATTGCTGCATGGCCTGCCAACGCGCCGGTCAACACCAGGTTGACGAGCACTGCACCCAACGCCGTGGCTCGTACCGCACCCCGGTTCCGGCGGCCTAACAGCCCGATCACCACCGCTGCCGCAAGCGGCAGTGCGAGGATGCACAAGAGCAGGTTTCGCAAGGCGTCTACCGGCATGTCAATGCAACACTCCGCGGTGAGCTATCGAGTCCATAACACGAATATCGCCAAAAACGCAGTTAGAAACACCAGCATGATCAACGTGTAAGATTGCACGAGACCATCCTGCACGGTTCGCAGGAATCGGGCGAACCATCGTGGAAACATGCCGACCAGATCCACAATGCCGTCCACGATCGAATCGAAAAATCGCATGACCAGCGCGAACACCGCCAATGGCTTCACGACTGCAAAGGTGTATAGTTCGTCAAAGTAGAACCGCTGTGTCGACGCCCGATGCAGCGACGGCGCTGCTGCGGCAAGTTTGTCGGCGAGCGCCGGCTTGATCAAGTACATCCATGCGGCGAGGCCGATGCCGGCCGAGGCACAAACGGTGCTGCCAATCACCAGCCACCAGTTCACATGAAACTCCGGCGACGACTTAGCAAAAACAAACGCTGTCGATCGCGCTAGCAACGCGTTGATCCAATGCGGTGCGCCGAGGATCGCTCCGATCACGACTGCGCCAATCGCCAGCACGACCAGAGGGAATTTCTGCGCCAGCGTTGTTTCGAACCGATGTTTACTGCTTCCGTGGTCCTCTGTGTCGTGTCCGTGGCCGTGATGGTACGCTTCTTCGGGGATTCGCTCTGCACCCCAGAAAGTCCGGAAGTAAGCGCGAAACGTGTAAAACGCGGTCAGGCCGGCGGTGAATAGCGCGACGGCAAACAGCCCCATGTAGATCGTCCCGTAGGCTTCCGACTGATGCCCTGCATGCAGCACAGCTTCGAGAATCTGATCCTTCGACCAGAACCCTGCAAAAGGCGCTAGACCGGCTAGCGCCAGAGCGCCGCAGAGGAAGGTCCAATGCGTCACCGGCAGGACACGCCGCAACCCGCCGAATCGGCGCATGTCGATGACGTGCCCCATCGAGTTCATGATGCTGCCGGCCGTCATGAATAGCAGTGCTTTGAAGAAGGCGTGCGTGAACAAATGGAAGATTGCTGCGCTAGCTGCGAAGACGGCGAGGCCGTTGTCGCGCAGACCCGCGCCGAGACCGAGAAACATGAATCCGAGTTGACTGACGGTCGAGTATGCCAACACGCGTTTGAGATCGTGTTGAGTTAGTGCAATTAGCGCCGCGAGCAATGCGGTGAAGCCGCCGACACAAGAAACGACCAATTGCGTCGTTGGAGTCAGTGCGAATAAGTGTGCACAGCGGGCCAGAAGATAAACGCCGGCGGTCACCATGGTCGCAGCATGAATCAACGCGCTGGCGGGTGTTGGACCCTCCATGGCGTCGGGCAGCCAGACGTGGAGCGGGAACTGTGCCGACTTGCCGATCGCCCCGCAGAACAGCAACAGACAAGGCAATTCGAGACCATGTGGATTTGCCGACGCTCGTTGAAAAACGACGGAGTAATCGAATGAACCGTATCGTTGCCAGAGGATCATGATGCCGAGGATGAATCCCGCGTCGCCGATGCGCGTCACCAGGAATGCCTTACGAGCAGCGGCAGCAGCCGCCGGCTTCTGGAACCAGAAGCCGACGAGCAGGTAGCTGCAGAGACCGACGCCTTCCCAAAACGCGTACAGCACCAGAAAATTGCTTGCCAAGACAAGGCCGGTCATCGCGGCGAGAAACAATCCCATCACGGCGAAGTATCTTGGATAACCATCTTCGTGAGCCATGTAGTACGACGAAAAGATCGCGATCATCGTACCGACGAAGGTAATGGCGAGAAGCATCACGGCCGACAGCGAGTCTGCTTGCAATGTCAACGGTAGCTGAAAATCTCCGATGGAAAACCAGTCGCTTAGTCCCGGCGCTTCCAACGCCGGCTTTTGACCGGGTGAAGTCGCCAGTGCAAATAGGAGAATGACCGAAACGGCGCAAGAACCCGCTGAACCGAGAATGACCGGCCAGTGGCTCTGCCGCTTCAATAAGTTCGGGCCAAGACAAGCAGTGACGCCCGCTGCCAAAAGCGGCAGACCCGGTATCGCCCAAAGCAACGCGCCTACGTCAAACATAGGTGTCCTCGGGCGTCTGATCGGGTTCGAGTCCGGCAGGAGTCAGTTTCGGCAGCGATTCCGGCAGCGGTTCTTCCAACGGTGCATCGGCATCGACGGAGGAATCCAATCCCGGTTCTCGCAGATCCTGCCACAAGCTCACGTCCAATGACTTCCGACGGCGGTAGAGCATTAGGATCAGTGCCAGCGCCAATGCCGCTTCACATGCCGCAACAGTCAGGATGAACAAGGTGAAGACCTGGCCGGTCATGTTGCCGTGTTGGCGGGCGAACGCGACCAGATTGATCGTCACACCCTGCAACATCAATTCAGCGCACAGGAACATGATGATCAGATTTCGGCGCGTCAGAAACCCGATCGCTCCGAGAACGAACAGAACGGCGCCGAGCACGAGGTAGTTTGCGAGCGGCATCATGTGGTTGCCTCCGCTCGTCGTCCGGCGATGGCAATCGCGCCGATCGTTGCAACCAGAAGCAGGGTGCCGCCCATTTCCACTGCAAACAGATGCTCGCTGAACAGCGACAGTCCGAGCGCCTTGGTATTTGCTGCCGGCAACGGCTTCGGCTCGTCCTGGCGAATCAGTGCGTGACCCGCCTGACAAACTTCGTCGATGCGCAAGCGAATCTGTTCGACGCCGGCTTGCCCGGAACCGAGCACGGCTTCGAGGTCGATGACGGCGTTTTCGAAATCGATGACTCGTGACGATCCGCCGCGGCGCATGGCCTCGTGGCGAAGTAGCCGCACAATCTCCGTTGAATCCCCGAGGCGACTTCGAATTTCTTGCAGCGATGCTTGGTCACGAGTGGATTCAAGACGCTCAATGGTTCGGGCAAGCGTTTGAGATTCCGGGTAACTTCGCAGCAGTCCGATCAAGAGGACGCCGAGAAGCATGAAACCGGCGAATGCCGCGAGAAACGGTTCACGGCTGCGGTCGTCGGCGTTGGAGAAGCCCGTTTGCTGCGCGAGCATCAACACAAAAAGGAAAGTCACGATGATCGCGCCTGCGTAGATGATGAGCGTCGCCGCCATCAGAAACGGCGCGGCTTGCAGCAGGAATATGCCGCCGACGTTCATGACGACGACCGCGAACGAGATGGCCGCCCTGGCGGGGTTGCGTTGAACGATCAGAAACACGCCGCCAAGTATCGCCATTCCCGCAAAGGCATAGAACAGAACGGTTTCCGGTGTGACGCTGCGGCCGCTGCGGAACAACAGTGCTCCGCCCGCAAGTAGCGCCGCCAGTCCGCACGCAGCGCCGCGACCGATGGACCGCCCTCGCGGCCGCGGCAAAAGCCACGTCAACGCAGCGACAGCCAGCGCCATCGGTAGCAGCACCATCCAGTAGGCCGCGACAAACGCAGCCATGTCCTTGAATAGAGTCATTTCGACTTCGGCGGTTCCGACGCCACGCTCAACCGGCCGGCGCTCGTCCGCACAGGGTCCTTTTCGATGGTTTTCGTTTGATCAAACACGCTCAGCAGCTTTTCCTTGTCGAACATCATTTGCTCGCGGCTCAACCCGGTGAGGTCGAACAGTGAGGTTAGCTCAATGGCGTCCACTGGGCACGCCTCCTCGCACATGCCGCAATAGATGCACCGCAGTTCGTCGATCACAAAGGTTTCCGGGTATTTCTCGCGGTCGGGCCAGGGAGAAGGCGCCGCGACGATGTCGATGCAGTGCGCCGGGCACGCCGTCGAACACATGTAGCATGCGACGCACTTGACGCGGCCTTCTTCGTCGCGATTGAGCCGATGGGCTCCACGGTAGTTCGGCGGCAGGTCGGGCTTCTCCTCCGGATACTGTTCCGTCACGCGCGGCATGAAGATGTGCTTGAGCGTCGTCGCCAGCCCGGACGCGATCGCCGGTAGGTACAACTGATCGAATAGCCCCAACTTGGGAGTTTCGATCCAGCGAACGTCTTTGTCTTCGATCGGCATCGGCACACCAGTTAATCAGGAAACCGTTCCAGCCAGCGACCTTTTCATCCGCGGATCAATTCGGACGCGCGGCGAGCCCGGGCGCTTCGAGTTCAGCCAAGCAGAGCCCACAAGTAATCCCAGCGAGGCAACCGATATCACGACGATCGGTAACTCGAACTCACGCACGAACATGACCAATACGAGGTTCACCATCGCGAGCGGAATCATGACCTTCCAAGCGATGCTCATCAGTTGGTCAAAGCGAAATCTGGGCAACGTCCAGCGAACGACGATGTACAGCAGGATGAAGAACCCAGCCTTGCCGCCGACCGCAGCGAATTTCAGCACCTGTTGCCACCAGGCGTTGCCGTCAGTGAGGCCGAACGGCAGATGCCAGCCGCCGAAGAACACTACGGCCATGAGAAAGCTCGTGGTGATCATGTGGGTGTATTCACCCAGGAAAAACAGGCCGAATTTGATGCTGCTGTATTCGGTGTGGTAGCCGCCCACCAGTTCCTGCTCGGCTTCGGGCAGATCGAACGGCAAGCGATTGCACTCGGCAAACACGCTCGTCATGAAGATAAAGAACGCCAGCGGATGCCACAGGATGTTCCAGCCGTGATTCGCCTGCCAGTCGATGACTTTTTCCAAATTCAGCGACCCGGAGTAGAGCACGACGCCCAGGATCGACATGCCGAGTGGAATCTCGTAGCTGATGATCTGAGCGCTGGAACGCAGCGCGCCTAAGACGCTGTATTTGTTGTTTGACGACCAGCCTCCCAGGATGATGCCGTACACGGCGAGGCTCGAAATGGAAAACGTGAACAGGATTCCGATGTCGATTCCTGGAGCAATTGCATAGCTGCGATGCTCCCGGTATGTTTGCTGGTCGAATTCCGCCTCGGCGTTCGCAATCCGTCTTGCGTCGTCGGCAGGGAGATCGCTCTTGATCGGGACTGTGTTTGGAGGCGGCGACGTCGGGCCGAACGGGACGATTGCGAACGCCAACAGTGCCGTCGCTGTTGCAATTGCCGGCGCCGCGACATAAAAGACCTTGTCGACATGGTTGGGGATGATGTCTTCCTTGATGAACATCTTCACGCCGTCAACCAGCGGCTGGAAGAATCCAAACGGACCGACGCGATTCGGCCCGATGCGGTCCTGCATGTAAGCAGAAACCTTGCGCTCGACCAGAATCAAATACGCGACTGTGTGCAGTATCACAAACAATACTGCAGCGATCACGATCAGCGTTGGCCAGAACTCAAACGACGGCATCAGCTAGTTCCCAACTTCTTGCCCAACTCAGAGATTCCATCCGACAACGGAGCGAAATACGGCAGTTCCAGCGCCATTTCACGGCGCACGTCGGCCGCAACGTACAGACCTTTGCGATTCAGAAAATCGAGAGCGATCTGCCCTTCGCAACGAACCTCATGCGGAGGCCTTACGGCGCGAAGTAAGCACTGAGCCAGTTGCGCGTGATTGACGTACGTGCCGTTCTTTTCGGCGAACGTCGTCGCCGGCAGCATGTAGTGGGCGACGTTTCCGGACCGATCGGCAAACAGGTCTTGCAAAATGACTAGGCCGCATTTCCCAATTGCCGCTCGATCCTTTTTGGTGAGCCAGTCGCCGCATTCGGGCGGATATCCGCCGGCAAGCCAAATCGCGTCGATCATTCCCTTTTCCGCATCGGCAACCAAGGTCTCAAACGAAACCGGCTGCGATTGGAAATGCTTAACAATCTCCGTCACGCCCCGACGGTTCGGGCACTTCTCGGCACGAATCGTGAACTTTACTGGTTCAACGCAGCGGCCCATACGGTCCTTGGGATAATGATCATCGGCGCCAATGAGCGGAACCGGACCGACTGCCAGCCGCGTGTCGCAGGACAGCATCTTGAAATACTTGGCCAAAAGATACGCTTCTTCACATGTCAGGAATGGCGAGAGAACGGCCGTGACACCGCTGGGACGATTTACTGCCCGATCGGCAAGTTCGCGCCGCAAAGCGGGAATCAGGTCTCGCCACTCGACCGGTTTCGATTCGCTGCCGCTGCGCATTGTCGGTTGGTGCAGGCGTTCGGTCGAATTCACGTAGCGGTAGCCGTGGCGGCCCTCATCGCAGATGAAATGCCCTTGGGCCTGAGGGTTCTCTCGGGGCCGCAAACGATAGACAACGTCTTTGTTGGCGTCGATATGGATGCTGCAGCCGGTGCTGCAGCCGGCACAAACGCTGTCGGTCGATTGCAGGAACCAGACTCGCTGTTTGTACAGGAAGTCTTTGCTGCCCAATGCGCCGACGGGGCACAGATCGACGACGTTGCCCGCGAGCTTGTTTTCGAGCGGTTCGCCGGGGAACACGTCGATTTCGGAGTGATCGCCTCGACTCGTGACCTGAAGTTCGGCCGTACCGCTGATTTCTCGGGTAAAGCGGACGCAGCGAGTACACATGATGCAGCGATCGGTGAACAGTGTAATCTTCGAGCTGATCTCCGGCTTGTTCGGCGGCGTGTTCTTCGGATCGAGCATGCGGCTCGTCGACTTGCCGTACTCGTAACTGAAATCCTGCAGCTTGCACTCGCCGGCTTTGTCGCAGACTGGGCAGTCCAACGGGTGATTGAGCAACAGACTTTCGAGCGTACCGGCCTGCGCTGCTTTGGCCTTCGGGCTGTCGGTGACGATGACCGAGCCGTCTTTGACCGGCGTCTGGCAGCCGGGCACGACTCGAGGCTGCAGGAGCGCCTTGCCATCCTTCATTTCGCCGAATTCGATCAGGCACATGCGGCAACTGGCGACGACGGAAAGCGATGGATGCCAACAGTAGTGCGGAACAAACACGCCGGCGCGCTGCGCGGCTTGAATCGCATTCAAGCGATCCGTGCCGATGTCGACCGGCCTGTTATTAACGTATACGACAGCCATGGACAGTTTCCGCGTCCTTTAGTTCTGTTGTGATAACAGTTGCTGCAATTGGGCTGCAGTCATTCGGTCGGGGCCGCTCGAAACAACTGCCCAACCGCCGTTCGTAGGCGCGTCTTTTTCGTATGCCCAGACGGCTTCGCGCGATCGAGCGCCGGTAAGTACGATAGCGCCGTCTTGAATCAATTGGTAGGCCTTTGGATCTTCCTGCTTCATTGCGGCGATGATCTGTTCTTTGGACGGCACATCAATCGCCGAGTTAATGAAGAGATGGATATTGCGAAGTTCATTTGCGGTGACGATTCGTTGGCTCGCCTTGCGGCCTGCTTGCACGGGTCCAAGTATGGGGTCGAGGTTGGCGCTTTTTCCTGCCGTTGTGGGCTTTGACTTGTCGGTACAGCCGGTAAGCGCGACGAAGCCGAGTGGACAAGTGAGCGCGAAAAGTAAACCAGAACGGAGACGGTGTGTCATGTTTGTCCCCCTCCTTAGTGTGCGGCGACCAGCGGCAACGGCTTGGAGGTCCGTTGCCCGGAGCGAATGTACGACTCAAACTCAGCGCGGAATTTTCGGATTGCGGTCTTCACTGGCCAGCCGGCGCCGTCGGCGAGGCCGCAAATCGTGGTGCCCGGCATAATACCGATGTTGTTGCCGACTTCAGCGAGTATGTCCAAGTCCTCAAACCTTCCCTGGCCCTTGCGAATCCGCTCCACAATCTTGAGCATCCAACCGGTTCCTTCGCGGCAGGGTGTGCACTGCCCGCACGATTCGTGCTGAAAGAACCGGCAGATGTTGTGCAACACGTCGACAATGCTCGTCTGTTCATCAAAGATGGTCACGGCAGCTGTACCAAGGCCCAGGCAGCCCACTTTGCCGGGCCCGTTGAAGTCGAGGCGTGTGTCAAACTCAGCCTCGGTCATGAGCCCCATGCTGATGCCGCCGGGAATGCAGCCCTTCGCCTTGCGGCCCTTCCAAACACCGCCTCCAAAATTGTCAACTAATTCGCGAACGGTGATGCCCAACGGCGCCTCATAACAGCCGGGCTTGTTGACGTGGCCGCTGAGGCAATAGAGTTTCGGCCCATAGCTGCCGGCGTCGCGGGAATTCGCCGGATCGGGAGGCACGCCGATCGACTTGAACCAATCGGCGCCGCGTGCCAAGATTTGCGTAACGCAGGCCATCGTCTCGACGTTGTTGACGATCGTCGGCTTACGAAAGGCGCCTTCAACCGCAGGGAAAGGCGGCTTAATGCGCGGCCACGCACGTTTGCCTTCGAGGCTCTCGATCAGGCCGGTCTCTTCACCGCAGATGTAGGCGCCGGCTCCGCGATGCAGGAACACGTCCAGCGAATAGGACGAGCCGAGTATGTTCTTGCCGAGCAGGTTATTGGCGTACAGATCATCGATCGCCCGCTGCAACGCACGATACGACGGGCCATACTCGTATCGAATGTAGAAGTATGCTGTGGACGCGCGAACCGCATAGCACGAAATAATCAGGCCTTCGAGCACTTGATGCGGATCGCGCTCCATCAAGATGCGATTGTTGAATGTACAGGGTTCGCTCTCGTCGGCATTCAAGCAGAAGTAGATCGGTCCTGGATGATTCGGCGGCAAAAACGTCCACTTCACGCCGCAGGGGAAACCCGCCCCGCCTCGACCCCGAAGCCCCGATGTCTTGACGACGTCAATCACCTGTGCTTGAGTCATTCCAAGCGCCTTGCGGAGCGCCTCGTAACCGCCGTCGGCGCGATAGCCGTCCAACGCCGTCGAGTTCGGTTGATGTATGCGCTTCAGAAGGACAGGTTCGAAATCGGGCATTGGCTCCACTCGTTCGTTCCGTTTCACCGTGTCATCGTCGAGAGTTTGGCGACTAACTCGTCGGCCTTGGACACTGTCATGTCCATCACCGGCTCATCGTTGACGAGAAAGCACGGGGCGCCTTCGCACGCGCCGATGCACTCGGCAAACTCCAGCGTAATCGCTCCGTCTTTGGTCGTCTCGCCCGGCGCCACGAGCAGTTTGTTCGACAGATGTTCCAACAACTCATCGCAGCCGCGCAACTGGCACGCGAGGCTGCGGCAGACCCACAGCCTTGTTCTGCCGAGCGGGTTGTCAGCTTCCTTGAAGAAGTTGTAAAAACTCATCGCGTCGTGCAGTTCGGCTGGACTTATCTCCAGAATCTCGGCGATTTCGCGGATCGCCTCATTGGAAACGCAGCGCAGCGTGTCATGCACCAAGTGAAGCGCAGGGAGGGCCGCCGCTTGCTTGCGTGGATAGCGAGGCAAGTAAGCCTCGATCTTCTGTCTCAGTTCCGCCGTCAATGCACTCATCGATCCAATTCCGCTGCAATGATGTTCAAACTACCCAACACCGCCACAATGTCGCTGATCTGGTGCCCTTCAATCAAGTGCGGGAACACCGCAAAATGGATGAAGGACGGCGGCCTGGTACGAGCACGGTAGGCCCGACCAGAGCCGTCTGCGACGATGTAGAAACCAAGCTCGCCGTTTGCCGTCTCGGTCGCACCGTAAAGTTCATTTACCGGAGTCTGCCAGCGCCGGTTCGTCATGAACAATTCGAAGTGCTGGATCAGCCCCTCGATGCTTCGATACGTGGCTGACTTGTCGGGGATGACGCACTTGCCTTCGAGATCGACGTTGACGGGCCCACTCGGCAGGTTTTCAATCGCCTGTTGAATAATCTTCAAACTTTCGTTCATCTCTTCCATTCGCACGAGGTAGCGGGCGTAGCAATCGCCTTCCTTCGCGCAAATCACCTGGAAGTCGAAGTCGTTGTAGCCGAGATACGGCTCGTCCTTGCGCAGGTCGCGGACCACGCCGCTGGCGCGAGCGATAGGGCCGGAGCAACTGAAGTTGATCGCCTCTTCCTTGGTCAATAAGCCGACGTCTTTGCACCGATCGACGAAGATGCGATTCTTGTTCAAGAGCTTGCGAATGTCGGCGTGTGTCTTGGGGAATTCCTTGACGAATTCCCGCACTTTGGCGACAAACGCGTCGTTCACGTCGGACATCAAGCCGCCGACCCGAGTGAAACTCGGATGGAACCGCTGCCCCGATGCCGTCTCGTAGATGTCGTAGATGCGCTCGCGCTGGTAAAAGCCGTACAGGAACGCGGTAAACGCGCCTAGATCCAGCGCGGCTGCGCCTACATTCAGCAGGTGGTCGCTGATTCGGGCAAGTTCGGCGAAGATCGTGCGCAAATAGGTGCAACGCGGAGTCAGTCGAATATCAAGAAGCTTCTCGACGACGTGGTGCCAGGCGATTTCATTCGCAATCGGCGAAATGTAATTCATCCGATCGACAATTGTGACATACTGATTGAAGTCGAGGTCTTCGCCGAGCTTCTCGAAACCCGAATGCAAAAAACCGATGTCCGGCACAGCCTTGACAACGGTCTCTCCGCTTAAGGTCAGAATCAGCCGCAAGGTCGTATGCGTCGCCGGATGCTGTGGGCCGAAGTTCAACGTGTACAAGAATTCCTTGTCCACGTCGTCTGCGGCGTTCATCGTCAGCGGTTCCAGCGGCATTCACTTCCTCAAAAGGCGTCGCTCTAGCGCGGTCCTTAGCTAGGTACTATGCGACTAACTCTCTGCACGAGTGATGAACGGAAAGTTGTGGCGCTCGCCGCGTCCTCGCAACGGGTAGTCCTTTCGCAATGGAAAGGAAGTGTATTCGTCGGGCATCAGAATTCGTCGCAGATCCGGGTGCCCTGTGAATTCAATGCCGTACATGTCGTAAACCTCTCGTTCCATCCAGTCAGCGCCGCGCCAAAGCGGGACGCAAGTCGGCAACGCCGGATCGGGGTCATTCAGCATGGTCTTCACGACAATGCGCTCGCCGGTTGCAGTGTTGGTGAGGCAATAAACGACACCGTAACGGTCCTTTGCTTCCGGGTAGTGCAGGTAGTCGACGGCCGTCAGGTCGGCGAGCATGTCGAAGCCGCATGATTCCTTTAGGAACTGCAATATCAAAAACGACAGGTCGTCCTCGACGGTCACGCGAAGGTTGTCGCGGAACTCGGCTGTGCAAATGGCTTCCGGACCGAATCGGTCGGTGAGTTTGCCAAGTGTGGCTTCGTGCGACATCGTTGGTTAGTTCCGTTCCCAGGTCTTTGTCGCAGTTCGGTAATCGCCGGGAGCGACAATCGCGTCTTGCGGCAACACCTCAAGCGCCAATGCCCGTGGCCCTTCGTCCGTGGTTCGCGACGCAAACTCACTTCCCAATAGCGTGCCGGTGCGTTTGATCTTGTCCTGCATGTCGATGATTGACTGAATCAGTTGTTCAGGACGGGGGGGGCAGCCGGGCACGTACACGTCGACAGGCAAAAATCGATCGATGCCCTGGACGACCGCGTATGTGTCAAAGACGCCGCCGCTAGACGCGCATGCTCCCATCGAGATGCACCATTTCGGCTCCGGCATCTGCAGCCAGATTCGCTGCATCACGGGCACCATCTTCATCACGACCCGGCCTGCGACGATCATCAGGTCGCACTGCCGTGGGCTGAACCGCATCACCTCGGCACCAAACCTTGCCAGGTCAAATCGGGAGGAAGCGGTTGCCATCAACTCGATGCCGCAACATGCCGTTGCAAAAGGCATCGGCCAGAGACTGTTTGCGCGGCAGTAGTTTGCCACCCAATCGAGCTTGCTGACCAGAAAACTGTCGTTGGGAGTCATCGCCATTGAAACACTCCCTTGCGCCAGGCGTAAACGTATGCGACCGCCACGGTTGCCAGGAAGACAATGATCTCAATGAACACGACGCGCCCGAGCACCGCTTTCCAAACAGGGTCGGGATCGGTGTAGGCCATGACGGCCCAGGGATACAGAAACAACAATTCAACGTCGAACACCAAAAACAGAATCGCGATCAGATAGAATTTCACGTCGAACTTGTGCTGAGCGGAACCGATCGGGTCCATTCCCGACTCGTAAGGCATCAGCTTGACGGCTGTTCTCCGGCGCGGGCCTATGAAATGAGACCCGGCGATGGCAATAATGGGGATCGCCAAACAGATCGCAAGGTAAATCAGGATCGGATAATACGCTTGTAGATCGAAGGCGGGTTCGACTCCTGCAGGAGTGTGCAGCAATGCAGGTGAGTCCGCCAGCAACATACGCGCCCCGGGGTGGGATCCGCCAGGAAGTAGGAGCGATTCGACTTTGTGAAAAAAATCACGAAGTCGGTTTGGTCAATATAGGACCGGCCTCGCACGCGGCAAGGAAACCGCGAATTGCGACACCTGGTTGCAGCATTTTTCATAAGTCGATGCGTGGATTCACAGCTGAAGCAAAAGAGACTCGATCACCTTTTTTAGGCTCTCAGCTACGGTTCGAACCGTTTCCAACACTTCGTGATGCGATAGCGGAGTCGGCGAGATGCCCGCCGCCCAGTTGGCGATACATGAAACGCCGGCGACGGACATTCCGCAATGTGCCGCTCGTTTCGCCTCAATCGCAGTGGACATGCCGACTGCGTCAGCGCCGATCGATCGCAACGCACGGATTTCCGCCGGAGTCTCGTAGCTGGGCCCGGTCAAACAAGCGTAGGTTCCGGTTGATAGCGGCACGCTGCAGTTCGCGGCGCTTTGAAGAATCGATTGGCCAAGCTCCTTCGAATACGGCGACTGCGGCACAACCTGCTTCCACCAATCGCGTCCAATTGCCAGGAGATGGCGAGTGATCAACATCAGACTGCCGGGGCACTGTGCCGCGCCGATGCCGCCGGCCGCGTTAGTCAGAATCAACCGTGGCACGCCAAGTGCATTCGAAATCAGAATCGGCGCTGTGACAGTTTCCGTGTCGTGCCCTTCGTAGAAATGAACACGCCCTTGAAAAACGAGCACAGTGCCGCCATCGAATTCATGCAACGTTAGTCGTCCGCGGTGGCCGGCGACTGTTGCGTGCGGCATGCCTGGGATTTCGGCAAATGAGGCCGATGCGACGATGGACCAACAATCGGCGATTTCGTTGAGGCCCGAGCCGAGCACAACTCCAAGAACCGGCGGTCGATGGCGACATTGACGCTGAATCAGGTCGTAGGCGGCGATGGACACGAGCGACGCCTCACGGTGGCATCAAACGACAATTTCACCGCTGTCATAGGGTCGTCGAAGCCGCTTGCATTCAAGGGCGGTGATTGCGACTTGCGCACATATGTCTTCACCGAGCGAACTCGAATTCAAGATCATGTCGTAGACGACGCCGTCGCTCGGAAGGTTGAAGCACTTCTTCAGAAAGGCATCGCGCTGAACCGACCGCTTCGAGACCTGGGCGGCCGCTTCTTCCCGCGTCATTCGCAGAAACTGCGTCATGTACGTGATGCGGTCGGCCAGGGGAGCGGTCATGCGAATGTGCAGGGTCGTGTCGCGAGGCAAAATGAACCCTGCGCCGCGGCCGACGAAGATCGCCTCGCCACGCGCGCCGATGGCCAGCACCAGTCGAGCCACGCGTTCCAGCGTCGGGTCGGTAGCGAGCAGACCGTTCTGATTCAAAAACTGAAGCCGCCGCTCGATCCAGTCGGCAGCGTCTGCCGGAAGTTCCGCCATCAGGCTGTTGACGTTCTCGGCGTCGTTGAGGTTGTATTCGAGTGTTTCACGGTCGAAAACTTGCCAGCCGAGTTGTTGCCCCAATCGTCGTGCAACTTCGCCGCCGCGAGCGCCGACATCTCGAGTAATTGCAAGACTCGGCGCCATGGGCAGCAGCGCGTGGTTCTTGGTTCTTTCACCGCCATAACCGTGAAGCGGCGCCTGGTCCGCCGCACTGTCCGACAGAACATCATGGCTCATGTTGCGAGATCCTCCCGATACTCCGTCCTGCTGAATGCAATCATCCCGATGATTGTAAGAACGATTGTGACGGCGGCCAACACCGTGATGCTCGTGTCGCCACTGACAGGTGCATACACGTTTAGTTGATCCGGGGCAACATCAAGGTGTTGCGTCGCATCGTACATCAATGATCGAACGTAATACCCAATGCTCATTCGCTTGAGGTCACCGGGCAACGTGCCGACGAGCAATTCGAAGAAGAACGAGTAAATCAGCCCCAGCACCGCCGGCCAGCGTGAGATAGCGGCAAACAAATGAAACAGCGCCGCGAATGCCAAGGTGCCCCAAATAACGGCAGGCATGTACAGCCGCAGTGCCATCCAGCCGGGTTCGCCCCCGCACGCACAGACGAGCACGAATCCGAAAATATTGAAACCCAGACACCAGGGCAATGCCGCGACATACTTGGCGAGGTAGATCGCGGAACGAGGCATCGGCCGAGTCAAAAGCCAGATCATCGTGCGGCTTTCGCGCTCTCGACCGAGAGCATCGGTGGCAAAACTCAGCGTCCAAAGCGGCAGCAGAAACTGTTGAAAGACCGCGAAAACGACGAAGATGCTGAACACGCGAAAACCCGATGTCTGAAGCGACGCGCTAATGCTGGCGGTGATTGCATCCTGCACGCCGCCAGCCATTGGATTGCCGGCGAGCACCGATCGAGGTGCTACGAGCCGCTGTGCATGTTGGCCGTACGTCGGGCCACGGCGGCGAGGTCGATCATCCGTCTGCCTCCAGTCGCCCAAAACGGTGATCGACAAAATCATGAGCGACGTGATCGCGAGCAACCCCAATGCGATCCAGATCATCATTCGCACTCGGAATTGCTGGCCGATGCTCAGCCGCACCAGTGCCAGCCATGCCCGCAATGTCGAAGTTCCAGGTTCAAGTCCATTTTGTTGTGTCATCCGCTTCGCCCGCCCAGCAGATAACCAAGTATGGCCTGCGTCGAATCGTCGATTGTTTCGAGATGCTGAACCTGAAGGTCGTACTCGATCACGAGTCGTCCGAAGTCGGCAAAGAACCCTCGGGCATTGGCGACTCGTGCAATGAGTTCGTTCTGCGATGGCCCAAGATCGATACCGACAACGGCAGGATGGCCCAACAGCAGCGCAGCTGTTCTTCTCGGATCGGCCAACTCCATGCGAATTGTGATCGGGTGCTGATCGAGGAGGTCGCGAATCTTGGCGATCGACCCGACTGCCGCGATTCGGCCACGCGCCATGATGGCGATGTGATTCGTCAGTTTTTCCAGTTCCTCGAGTTCGTGACTGGAAATCAACAAACATCTATCTTGTTCCGCCAGGGCGAAGAACAAGTCGACGAAGTCCTGCCGTCCGATGGGATCGATGCCGGAGAGCGGTTCATCGAGAATAAGCAATTTAGGATCCTGGAGCAGCGCTTGCGCGAGTTTGATTCGTTGCCGCATTCCCTTGGAGTAGCCGCGAATCTTTCGGTCGGATCGACCGACCATGCCAACCTGTTCGATCGCGGCTTCGGTTCTCTCGCGGGCTTGGCGGCGTGTCATGCCGCACAGAAGCGCCATAGACTCAACGAACTGAAAGCCGGACATTTCCTCGTAAAAGACGTCCGATTCAGGGCAGTAGCCGACGAGCCTTTTCGCGCGCCAATTCCAGGCTTCGACGCCGCGAATCGTGACCTGGCCAATGTCGGGCTGAAGCTGGCCTGTCGCCAGACGGAGAAGCGTCGTCTTGCCGGCGCCATTGGCGCCGACAAGTCCGGTAATACCACGATGCAGTTCGAGAGTGACTTGATTGACGCCGATGACAGGTCCATACCACTTGGAGACCTGTTCGAATAACAACGCCGGTGCAGCGGAATTCGATTCCGGCAACCTCGGTTCGTGGGTGATTGAAGCGTTCGGCATACAGCCTTACTTACAGCGTCTTACAAAATCGGGTCTGGCTCCAAGTCTTCGATGTGCCAGACCCCTTTTTGTTAGGCACCCTTAAGGTCAAACGATTTCGACTGCTTGGATACGTCTGCCCAAGTACACCAGACACGCGACGCAGATGATAGCCAGTACTGCGCCTGCTTCCCAGTACGCCGGCTGATTTCGCGGCGTAATTGAATCGTGAGGCATGTTCAGGCACCAGTTGCCAACCAGATACAAATTGTTCCACAGGTCGAGCAGCCGCCATCGCGGATGAAACCGCACGGTCATTTCGGAGACGAGCCGCAAGAGCACAAATATGGCCGACCACGACATAACCACGGGGACGGTCCGACGCAACATGATTGCCGTGGTCATCACCAATAGGCCCAATACGACGCTCAGTAACGTACCGTATGCCAGGACTCCCAAGAGGAGTCGGGCTTGTTCGTAGTAGTAGGTCCAGGTGTCGAGCAATCCGTATTCGATGTAAAGGCCGACGGCCGGAACCGTCGTCATCATGTGGATGAATGCCGCGATGGCGAGCCACTTGCCGGCCATGTAGTGCCAGCGATTGAGCGGCTTGGATAGATAGTAAGGCAGGCTGCCGTGGTGAAAATCGTTGCCGATCAAGACAGAACCGGCGAGCGCGAGCACAATCATGACGACGTGCCCCTCGAACCAGATGAAGTTGCGGAACAAGTGGCCCGAGCCGTCAAGATGCAACGCGGTCTTCAGCAATTTGAAGATTTCTGCCGGTTGCAGCTTGGTACCGGAGGCAATGCCGACGCGTATTTCCTGTTCGCCAAGTTGGGTGCCGATCCAGTTCTGCAGGTACTGGCCGTAAAAGAAGAATGCGAAGATCATGAGGCTGAGGCCGAACAGCGCCCAAAAAATCTTGCGCCGAGCCAACATGAGAATCGACGTGCGAGTGATGGCGAAAACGCCTGCCGTTGGGCCGCGCAAGACGCCGCGCCAGGGCCGATAGGTAAGCAGCACAGGTGCGCCGGATCGGGATTCACCGGGTTGCGGCGTCACGTTTTTCGCCCCACCATTCGGTAAAACATTTCTTCAAGCGTCTCGTCGTCGCGCTGCAATCCACGAACCGCCACTTCATTCGGTTCGGACAGTGCGAAGAAGTCGCGCGTGTTCCAACCCTCGGGCGTCAGCACGCGCAGTTCGCCTCGCCCGTTGTCGCGCAGTACCTGGACGCCCGCCGAGCGAAGTGCCGCGATGTACCTTTCAGCCGGCAATTCGCCCTGCAATAGTAATCGATAACGGTCGAGCCTGCTCGCACAGAGGTCGCGGACCAGTCCTTGACCTTGCACCTGGCCGTGCAACAGGATCACGATCGTCTCGCAAGCCTGTTCGACGTCGCCCAAGAGATGTGTGCAAAGAATCAGCGACTTGCCGAATTCTTTGCCCAATTGCAAGAGCAGCCGCAGCATCGCTCTACGGCCGGCCGGATCGAGCCCGCTCGTTGGTTCGTCCAGGAGCAACACTTCCGGATCATGAATCAGCGCTTGCGCAAGTTTGAGCCGTTGCTTCATGCCGGTGGAATATTCTTCGAGCCGCCGATAACGGGCGTCTTCGAGTTCGAGATAAGTCAGCACTTCGTGAGCACGGCGTTCGGCCTGCTTTCGCGGCATACCGTAAAGCTCGCCTGCCAAAGCAACATACTCAACGCCCTTTAGCCCCGGAATCAGCGCGTCGGCTTCGGGCATGAAACCGATTTGCCGTCGCAGTTTCCATGCTTCCTTGTTCTTGTGACTGTCGATCGCGTGGTCGAGAATACGCCCGCTGCCGGCGCTCGGCGGCAACAGCCCCATCAGAATCTTGAGGAGCGTTGACTTCCCGGCGCCATTCGGACCTAACAGGCCGATGCGGCCCGGCGCAAGCTGCAACGTCACGTCTTTCAACGCCGCCATCGAGCCGTAGCTGCGGCTGATGTTCTGCAGATCGATGAGCAGGTTCATGCCGTTACGGCACTGCCGTCCGTCAGGTGGTGTACTCAGAGTTTAGCCGCACGTATTCCGGCGTCAGGTCGCATGTCCAGAATGTGCAACGTCCCGATCCCAGCGTGAATCGATAACGCAGCGTCAGGTTGCGATGTTGCCTGATATGGGCGCTCATCGTGGGCAGGTCAACAGGCAACGGACCGCCGTTTCGGTAGAGTTCGATGTCGTCGAGCCAAAGCGACAGTTGATTTTCTTCGAACGGCACACCGGCGTATCCGGCTGCGGAAACGAATCGACCCCAGTTCGGGTCGGCGCCGTAGAACGCGGTTTTGACGAGCGCGCTTTCGGCGACGGTCTTGGCGATGCGGTGAGCCTCATCATCGTCGCGAACGCCCTCGACTTCGATTGTCACGAAATGCGTTGACCCTTCGGCGTCCAAAGCGATTGCTTTCGCCAGATCGACACAAACTGCGGCGATGTGCCGCTCCAGATCGGCGAGGTGCGGCCCGCTGAGCGCGGCCCCTTGGCCATTGGCGAACAAGAACACCGTGTCGTTGGTGCTCATGTGCCCTTCTACGCTGATGCAATTGAAGGAGCGATTGACTGCCCTTCGCAACATCGCCTGAAGTGCATCCGGCGCAACAGCAGCATCCGTGAACAAGAACCCCAACATCGTCGCCATGTTCGGCCCGATCATCGCAGCGCCCTTGGCAAATCCCAATACGGAAACGCCCAACTGCGGAATCGAACGACTCGACGTTTTCGAAACCGTATCGGTCGTCATGATGGCGTGGGCGGCATCGTTGGCGGCGGCACGTGAGGACGCCAGCACCGCGGCAGCGGCAGGAATGCCATTTTCAAACACTGCCATCGGCAGCATTCGACCAATCACACCGGTGGATGCGACGAGCATCTGATCCGGAAGGCAGCCGATCTGAGTCGCGGCGAGCGTCGCCATCCGTTCGGCGTCAGCGATTCCTTGCGCGCCGGTGCAGGCGTTCGCGTTTCCAGAGCAAACGACGACGCCGCGGCACTGTGCCTGCGGAACGCGCTCGCGGCTGACGCGGACGGGGGCGGCGGCGACGCGATTTTGCGTAAACACTGCTGCGGCGGCAGCCGGCCGATCGCTGACCATCAACGCCAGATCGCGGCGGCCTGGTTCATCGGCTCGCAATCCGCAATGAATGCCCGCAAAGCGGTATCCTGTGGGTATGTGCCAATCGTGCATTTGCAATGTGACCCTGGCGCCGGTGCGGCAATTGCCGCACCAGCCGTGACGGTTTCGCCTGTCGGATAAGGGTAGCTACTTTTTGAGATAGTACAACAGGGCAGCGCTGCCGAGTTTGAGCGCGCTTTCGTAATCGTGGCCGACGCAGTCGCTCGACGGCCGTTTCTCCAACGCACAACCGAGGTCGTACTTGCTGTAGACAACGACCCAGCGGCCCTTCCATCTGATGCCTTCGAGCGCCGGAGCGACTGTCTGCAACTTGGGGCTGCCGGCGCCATCTTGCGGCAAACGGCACTTCACCTGCTTGATGTCGATGCCGTTGATCTCGCGGCTGTACAATTCGTCGTTCAGCGGGATCGATTCGAGCTTGGCGCCGGGCAACAGCTTGTCGGCGAACTCGCGAAACGCCGCGTCAAACTCCTTGCTGCCGCAACAAGCATCGGCGAGCAACAGGCCGCCGGTCATCAGGTTCGCCCGCAGGTTCTTCAAATCGGCATCGGCATACTGAAATCGTTTCCGGCCGTGCATGTACAGAAACTTGTACGCGAACAACGCCGGCTGCGTGATGCTCACGGTCTCGGTTTGCAGCGCCACGTCGAGTTTCGATTCCTGTCGGAGGTGAATCATCAGGTTCTTCATCGCCGCGGGCGCCGGCTGCCAATCGCCTTCGTGACGAACCTGTGCGACCTTGAGGTAGCCGCGGGGAAGCTGAACGTTTAGTGCTTGTTGATCGATGACGTCAACTCGCGTCAATCGTGGCTTTGGCGGCTCCATGTTGGTTGCATAAGCGATGATGTTTCCGGCTAGTCGAAACGCCTGCTGGCCCATGCCGGTCTGATTCAAATTCTCTTCCCACCATCCGGCGAGCGGCTTGGAACTGAGGATGACGACCGTCTTGCAACTTAGGTCCAGGCGCTCCAACGGAAACTTGTCGATCTGATTGATCACTGCGTGCGCTCGATAGATCGCGTGGTCTGCGGGAACGGGCGTCATCTCCTTGTCGAATAGTTCCTGCATCAGGGCCCGGAAGCCGTCGGCAAATGCCGCGCTGCCGCAACACGCTTCGGCAAGCACGAAGCCGCCCTCTTCGACGTACTGCTTCAGCATTTCCTTTTGCAACGGTGTCAGGTTCGGCTTTTCGTGGCCGGTGATGTACAGAATCGGCGATTGCAACAAGTCGCCGACCTCGGCCAGGACACTCTGTCGATTCGCGCCGTCCATCTTACGTGCGTCATGCACTTGCCACGCCAGTGGCATGCCCTTGAACAGTTCCATACTCGCATATTCGACGACGTATTTCACATCATGATGTTTGCGGTTCCACTCCTGATCGCGGCCCCATGCCACTTTGCTGACGAGGATCGGCGTGCGGCCTTTGCTCAAGAACAGCAGTCCGAATGCCGTGGAGACCGTCGACCAGCCGTCGAGTCCGCGGCCTGACCATGAGCCGTCTTCGCCTTGAGTTTTGACGAGATCGAGGCAGCCTTCGCGGTACCAATCGCGACCGGCGAGGAATCGCTGACCCGACATGCGGCCCGTTCGTTCGATGCCGTACATGTTGTAGTACTTGTAGTCCGAGGGGTTGAAAGTGAAGTTCTGGCCGCGTGCCATCCATGCCATCGCCTTCGCTATCGCGTCGCTTTCGATGTATTTTCCGCAGAATTGTGCGACGCCCGTGTCTTTGTTCAGCCCTTGCTGATTTTCCTTCGATTCCATGCCGCTGATGAACAGGCCGCACAATCCCGCTGTCGTCATTGTCAATCGAGGCGATCGATCTTCGAATGTGTAACCCCATGCGCCCTCGCGGTTCTGGCTCGCGATGTAGAACTCGCGAACGATCGGCCAAACCTGCGGGGGAATCTTGGCGCCGGCCTGTTTGCCGGCATGCAGGCCCAACAGCGCATATTGCGAATTGGAATTGTCAGCGCCTGGTCCCTGCGAACCATAGCCCCAGCCGATGAGCAAGTTGTTGCCTCGGTTTACCATCGCGTTAATCAGCCAGTTCACGTTTCGCTGAATCAAAGGCAGGTCGCGAGCTTCACGAGTTTCGGCAAAAACCATCGTCTGCAACCCGACGACGTAGGTGCCCGAAGGTTCGAGCCGTCGCAAATAATTCAGCCCGGACTGAATCACGTCGCTCTTGGGATTCTCGCCGGCTGTCAACAGCGCGAGTAATGCCAGACATGTCGGTCCGCCCTGTGTGCCGATGATGCCGCCCAAGTTCCCGGCTTCCCAATGGCCGCCTGGCCGTTGCTGCTGACGTAGGAAGCGCTTGGCGCGTTCGATTGAGTCCTGCACCTGATCGACGAGTTGTTCTTTGGGTCGATCCTGGGCGAAAAGCGTGGAGGATATGCCGAGCGCAACGAATGCGGCAATCAGGGAGCGTCGGTACATAGGCCAATCCTCAGCGACGGGCGTTAAATCGCACTCTAACCATTGTCCCCTATGAATGGTTCGTGTCCAGTGCAGGTTGATTGAGTTCCAAGCAACTATTTCGGGGTTACTTTGAATTTGAAGCGACAAGCCCCCTTTGTTCGACGAATGAGCATTGAGAGAAGACCACTGTGTCCAATGGGTTCGGTCTTCCGTGATGGCTGCCCGATTGCCAGGCGAGCACACTCCGCCTCAAAAAACTGTGACATTTGTGACAAATTGTGACATTTTGTGACACTGCTTCTTCGTTCTGCGCGTACGGCGAACGCAAACGCGAAGCCGCGCTTCTGCAATCAACCGAACCAACGCTACGATCCGGAATGGCGGATGTCAAAAGGTAATGTGATCAACCGTGAAGAAAACCAAAGTGTCCGCAGGCCGGCGAACCGTGTTGAATCGCGCTGGTCGAACTCGGGTTCTTTGCTCGCCATGGCCCGCCTCCTGCCAACATGACAGTCATATCATGTCCGACAGTCATGGCGCAATTCCGTGCCGAACCGGCGTGGAATGTCGCCATTATTTCCCGAGAAGCATCGCTGATGTAATTGCGGCACGTTACTTTGGCTTGCCTAGTTTTTCCAAGTGTTGGCGGAGGATTCGTGCAGCTAGCCGTCGCCCGTAATTGTCGGCCGGGTCCAGCGATGTGTCGGTCGGATTGCGCACCGTCAGGTCCAATGGGCGCTGGCCCTTCTTGTCCAAGGCTTTGGCGTCGGCACCATGCTGCAACAGCATTTCCACCATTTTTGGTTTTCCGGCACGCGCGGCGACATGCAATGGTGTGATGCCGGTCAGATCCGAGTCGTTAATGTCCGCCTTCAGTGCCAACAATTCTTCGGCCGAGGATAGCGAACCAAACGCTGCCGCAAAGTGGAGCGGCGTACTCCCGGTCATGGAGCGGTCGTCTACCTTCGCGCCATGTTTCAGCAGTAGGCGTATGATCTCGGGCGAATTGGCATACCCGGCTGCATGATGAATCGCCGGCGGCATGCCCTGTGGGTCCGCGCCGATGGGCGCTCCGCGTTCCAGCAGCAGTTCGACCACGGCGGTGCGGCGCTGTTCAATTGCCCCCCGAAGCGGGCGATGCCTGGACGGCGCGCCGTCCACCTTAGCGCCGTGGTCCAGCAGCAATTTCACAATGTCGTATGAGCCAAGACTTGCATAAGTCAATGCCGTGTGTTGATGCCGATCCTGCGCGCTAATATCGGCGCCTGCGTCGATCAGGAGCCGGATGAGTTTTAACTCGCTGCGTACTCGGGCGCCGGCGATGAGTGGCGTCGCATCGTCAACGGGATCGCGAGAATCGACGGTGACTGTCTTCGAGAGCAGAAATTCGACGACTGCGGTTTGACGATGGGCCGCGGCAGTGTACAGCGGTCGCTCGCGAGCGGCCTCCGGATTCATTGGACCACCAGGCCCCACAGCTCCGTCCGGATCGACCTTGTATTCGTTCACGAGCAGTTTGAGGATTTCGAGGTAGCCCTTCTGTGCAGCATAGTAGATCGGCGGAAAGGGTGCCGGAATCTCGCACAACGGCTGATCCGCGAGCTTCGGATTCTCCTTCAAGTACTTCTTGACGGCGTCGACGTCGTTTAACAACAGGGCGTACGGAAAGTCCAGCTTGGGCGTCTTGGCCAGCAGCATTTTTCGGATCGACGAATACTCTTGCTGATTCGACAAAGGTGGCTGAAGCAAGGCTGCTTGGATCGGTCCAATGCGCACACAGGCTTGCTTGAATCGCTTGATCTCGGCCGCCCTCCAACCAATTGCCGGTGTAGGATAATACAGCAATGCGTGCAGCAGCGGCGTCATCCCGTCTTCGTCGGCAATAGTATGATCGGCCCCAAGTTCTAGTAGGCGGCGCGCAACGCGCGAGTTACCCGACGACACCGCGTACCTGAGCGCCGCGGAACCGTCTTTGCCCTTGAAGTTGGCTCCATAACGTAGGAAAAGATCCACAAACTCCGGTCGAGGAAAACAGGTTGTCGCCGACACAATGCCGTAGCAGGGGACTTCTTCTCTGACCTTTGCACCATGCTCCAAGAGGAGGCGGGCAACGTTGTATGAATCCTGATCCACCGCAAATTGAAGCGGTGATCGCGAGCCGAATCCCGATCCGCCCGGTTTCGAATCGACCTTGGCGCCATGCTTCAGCAAGAAACGCGCTGATTCGACGTCGTCGCGCATGATCGTCCAGTACAGCGGGGTTCCGAAGATGCCCACCGGTTCATGAACCCATTTTGGATTCTCGCACACCTGTCGTCGGAATTCGTCCGTTCGGCGAGTTAGGTAGGCGGAGAATAAGTCGAGTCGGGAACCCTGCCGAAGTAATATGTCAACCGACTTTGTTTTGTTGTGGAACGCGGCCCATTGAATCGAAGTGAGCCCGTGCTCAATGACTACATCGCGAAGTTGCGGCTGCGCTTTTAAGATCTCATTCACCCAGTTGGCATCCTCGTGCCAGACAGCCATTGGAAGTTCATATCGGAGCTGCCCAAAAGCCGGCCCCGATAAAACAAAGATCAAAGCAAGAGCGCACATTGTGCGCTTGTCGAAGAAGACTTCATTTTGCCGTGTATTCACGCCGTACTTCCCGTTTGATTAATGTTCCACGTCTAAGTTGTTTTCTCGTTCACCGTAAAGCATCTTCCCCAAAGTTGCGCGAATGGCCGGCGTCCAACCCGGGTCATTCGGACCACCACGCCCCCTCGGATTGTCCAGAAAGCCCTTCAGGTCCAAGTAGCTCGATCGCAAGAATCCGTCGTGCAATCCTTGGCCAAACCGGGTGGTCGCCGGGAAAGTGTCAGCGACGGGTTTGACACCCCAATAGTCCTGGTACAAATAGGCCGCCGGAAGAGGATTCTGCAGATAAGCAAATTGGACTGAAGCAAAGTCGCTTGCGGTGTTACCCCCGATGTTTCCGTTGCCATCCGCGTCAGGGTAATGGCCCTTCGTGAAGTCGAGCTGATGTGCCAATTCGTGTATCGCCACGCCGGTTAGAAAGGTTGTTGGCGTAATTGTTGCCGGACCGCCGCCGGCTGTAACTCGCGGTATTAGCAACTTTGTGAAAATGCTTTCACCGCCACTTACCGCATCACGCACGAAGACAAAACTCCCGCTTCGGTCGGGAAACGGACTTTTTGCGCCGTTCGAAAAGCCCGAGAACTTCCCAAGTAGTTGATTCCAACCCGCAAATGTCCTGATATCGAGGGCGCCTCTGGGATCCTCCATAAACATGAGATGCCGAAATCCGAAATGAATCGGGACATTGTCGCCAACCATGCCGCGGTAGTTAAATTGGACGAACTTCTTAAAGCCCGCCAGAAACGTCCGAGGTCGCTCGGGCGGCGGATTTCCCGGTTGTCCGGCTGGGTTTAGAACGTAATACAGGCGAATGCCAGCGCCAAAAAATGTTTGTGAATACGCACGTGAAAGGTCATTCATGATCGTGCGCATCGTCGTGATGGCCGGGACACCTGGTACAACGTCTGTTAGGATCCGGGCCGTGCCAAGAGAGAAATTCGTGTCAACCAGCACTTCGCGTCGTGCCACGCTTAGACGAACGTGACGACCGGGAATGCCGTCGAACGGATCGGTGCCATCCGGAGCGATGCCGCCGCTGACCCAGACCCCCCGATATTCGTAAAAGGCGGGCAGGCCGTCGCCGACAAAGCCCGGCTGACCCGCGAACTGGCCCAAGCCCTGCGCTTTTCGCCAAACATCGGGCACTGCATCCGCAAGCTGAGGGGCTGTGGGCGGAACGTATAGTTGTCCTTGGGCGGGGTCAGGCGGTGCCGGCGTCATGCCCATGAAGCGGAATTCATAGCTGTCGTCGCGCGGTTTGATATCCGATAGTCCCTGGCCGGGTGGCACCTTATCGCCGAATGCTGCAAACCATGCGGACTTCTCGCTCTCCTCCCAAACATCCGCAATCCCGTCGCCCTTGCCGCCCTCGTCGTTGTCCAACGGCACCCGAAGATTCGCCGGTTTGTAAACATCCTTGTTGGCATTGTTCAAGAAACGCACCTGCACGTCGGCGCGGCCGCCAAAGTCCTTGCAGTAGAACTTGACAAAGATTTTGTCGCCGGTGTGCGAAATGCCTACGTCGTTTATGATCCCTTCCGCATCAACGGTGCCCGTCACTTTCAATTTGTCTTCCCACATGGCGAAGGAGAAGTCCGCCGAGCGATTGCGAACTGGACCCTGCGGTTCCCCCGGATTTGACGCGTCGGTGAGCCCCGCGTTATGTGCGTTGCCTGCAAAGCCGGGCAATCGCGTCACGTCCTTGTTGATTTCGAATTCAATCTTGGTGACATTCTTGTTCTTGAGATCGTCCTTCGTGATTCCAACAACCGCAAGGTTCATTGCTTGCGGTGTGAAACCGGTGTAGCGGAGCAAATTCGCATCCCAATTGTCCTTCGGATAGCCGGCGGTCCCGACGATCCTGGGAACTGTGCCCTCATATCCGGGGAGATAGCGTTCTACGCCGTCGCGCGTGCCATCCGGCAAATCGTCGGCTGACTCACCAGGTATGTAAAGCTGCTGGTCGGCATCCACATCCAAAATCAGCTTCGGTGCTGCCTCTGGCTCTTCCTCTGCTTCCTCAATCGTCACCGTCGCGGATGTCGGTTCGCCAAGCGCGTACAACCCCGACGTCAACGTCGCAATGACCGTTTCCCCCGCATCGTCAAAAGTGTCGGATAAGGCGATCACCGACACATCAACGGAGCTTGCCCCGGCCGGGATCGTGGCCGTTGACGAAATCTGATCGTAATCGACTCCATTTGTCGCCGTGCCGCTCAAGGTGAACCCGACCGCGAGCGACTCGTCCGTACTGCCGGTGCGTGAAATCGTGAACATGCCGTTGTTATCGATGCCTTCCCAGGCCGTGGGGTCAGTAGCCGCAATTGTGACGACCGGCTTATCGTCGTCGTGAAGCGTGATTTCGGTGTCATCCGATTCACCCAGCGTGGCGTTCGTGGGGCTGCTGAGGACCGCCGTGAACGTCTCGTCGTCTTCCCAGAGTTCGTCGTTGAGGATCACCACTTCCTGGAAGATACTCGTCACACCGGGATCGAATGTCAGCGTCACCGTCGTATCTTCGTAGTCGATGTCGCCCAGTGCAAAACCACCTTGCGTTTCAAACTGGACCGTCACCGGGGCACTGGTCGGTGCGCTCAGTTCGATAAAGACAGTGGCCGGCGAATAGTCTTCCCATGCTTCATATTCGCTCGCGGCGAAACGCACTTCCGGAGGTAGGGCATCGACGATGGTCAATGTCGCCGGATTCGGGATTGCAATTGCGGCATTGACGGCATTGCTCAGCGTGAGCATGACGGTTTCCGATGGTTCACCGAGCATGTCCGCGTAGAGAGGAACAGCGAATTCCTGGACTGTTTCACCTGCCAGAAACGTCAAAGTGCCGCTGACCGCGTCGTAGTCCAAGTTTGCCGTTGCCGTGCCATCGGCACTGCCGTAGTCCACCGTGACGGTCTCAGCCGTCGGGGCCGAGAGGCGGACGGTGATCGTCCCGTACCAATCATCCTCGCTCGCACTGTAGCTTGCCGACTCGAAGAAAACCGTGGGCGGCGGCGCCCCGATGATCGTCAACGTGGCCGGATTGGGATCGACGAGGTTCGCGCCGATTGGATTGCTCAGCGTCAGGATGACTGTTTCGTCGGATTCCTGCACGTTGTCGGCGTACACGGGAACATAGAACGTCTTCACCGTTTCAAGCGATGCGAATTCAATCGTTCCGGCGGCAGCGATGTAGTCGGTCCCGGCCGTTGCCGTGCCGTTGCTCGTCGCATAGTCCACGCTGCAGGCCGCGCCCAATTCCCCATCCCGCACGACAGTAATGGCCGCTTCCCAGCCGTCCTCCGAGACCATGTAGCCGTCAAATTCAAAGTGCAGTTCCGGCAACGGATCGACGATCGTCAACGTCGCGGGATTGGGCGAAACAATGGTGGCGCCGACGGCGTCGCTCAGCGTCAGGATCACCGTTTCGGATCCTTCAACGATGGAGTCGGTCAGGACCGCCACGTTGAACACGTTGCTGGTCTCACCGATGCCGAAATTGAGCGTCCCCGACGTGGGCATGTAGTCTTCGTAAGCCGTCGCCGTGCCGTCGCTGGTGGCCCAATGGACCGACGCTTCCTGCAAATCGTCGCCGTCACGAATCACCGTGATGACAGCAGCGAACTCGTTCTCAACGACCGTGTACCCCGAGAACTCAAAGTGAAACGTATCATTGCCCGGCCCGCCTGGATCGACGATCACGCCGTTGGCGATGCCGTCGGCGTTGCCGCGGCCGCCGTCTTGCAGGTGCAGCGTGACGACGTTGCCGTCGATCACCGCACCGGTGCGGCCGTCGAAGTCGAAGCGATTGAGAGCGCCGGTGTAGTCCTGTTTGAAGTACGATGCAGGATGAGAGTTTTCCGGGAGCAACATCTGAACCGTCGCGATGCCGCCGGGAACAACGTCGTGAACCTCGAACGCAAATTGGCCATAAGGCAACGATGCATCGGCAACGGCGCGGACATTCCGCAGCGAATAGCCCGGCGCGATGATGCCGACCCATGCGCCGGTGCCCGCACGAACAGCGGCTCGGTCGTGCGTTGGTGAAACGTCGGGCCTCGCCGACTCGGCCCGACGTACGGATTCCATCGGTGTCGCACTCGGGTTGCGGAACGGGCCCGCATCGTAACGATGCGATGATGAGGTTCCATCGCCGGACGGTGCTGGAGCAGGTAAAGCCAGTATGCCTGCGTACGCGGCGAAGTCATCGACCCACGCGCTATCGCCGATGGACAGGAACCAAGGTTGCAACAACGGGCCTGCCGACGATCGAATTGCCGGCAGCTTGTTTTCTGTGACTTGCAGTTGAACCTGACTCAACTGCTGGTGACTAAGTTTCGTGGCAACAGACACATTCGCCGAAATGACTTCACCGAGGTCGAATTGAGCCAACCGGCGTTTGTCAATCCAGTCAAGCTTGGGGGGGGGCAATTCCATTATCGTCGCTCGACGCAAACGCGGCTGAGAGCCAGTCCGACAAGAGATCACCTGCATGGCCGACGGGCGCATTGCGCTCTTCGAGCTTTTCCAACCTCGGCCGAAAAAACCAGTCGTGGCGACGCATGATTTGGCTTCCCGATGACAAAGGGCATTCATCAAGGTGCCCCCATCGTAATCACTGCAGAAGGTGCGAGTCAACTAAAATCCAACCAGTTTTTCATTGACCGCTTTTGAACATTGGTCCCAACGACGTTGCTCAGGCAACGCCCCCTGCGTGACATTCTCACCGAATATGGACTCTGCTGGAAATTGCTTTTGCCATTTGCTCAATGCCTCGTCTGTTATGCGCTATTTGAAACCGTCCGTCTTTCGGTAACATTTACCTTGTCGCTAGGGGTGTCCCGAGCAACTCGGGACTGAGAACACACCCTTTGGACCTGAACCGGTTCGGACCGGCGTGGGGAACGCGAGCCTGCCGCACTGCATCTCCCGCGAATACGATTCGGCAGCGTTGAGCCATCGACATGACGCAAATGGAATCCGCCCGTCAGGGAACCATCACTCCCGAAATGGAATTCGTCGCCAAGCGCGAAGACCTCGACCCTGAGTTGATCCGCTCCGAAGTCGCGCGCGGCCGCATGGTCATTCCCGCGAACATCGTGCACCTGCAGAAACACCTCGAACCGATGGCCATCGGCATCGCTTCGAAGTGCAAGATCAATGCGAATATCGGCAATTCCGCCGTCACCGGCAAGGCCGAAGATGAGTTGGAGAAACTGCACACAGCCGTGCACCTTGGCTCCGACACGGTCATGGACCTGTCCACCGGCGGCAACATCGACGGCATTCGCCAGGCGATCATCGACGCGTCGCCCGTGCCGATCGGCACCGTGCCGATTTATCAAGCGATTCAAGACGTCAAGGAAGTCGCTGACCTGACCCCGCAGCAATTGCTTGACATGGTCGAGCATCAGGCGAAGCAGGGCGTCGATTACATGACGATCCACGCCGGCGTGCTGCTCGAGTACTTGCCAATGACGACGAAACGCGTCACCGGCATCGTCAGCCGCGGCGGTTCGCTGATGGGCGGTTGGATGCTCGCGCATCACAAGCAGAACCCTTGGTACACGCACTTCGACGAGTTGTGCGAGATCATGCGAAAGTATGACGTGACGTATAGCCTTGGCGACGGTCTGCGGCCCGGCTGTCTGGCGGACGCCAACGACGATGCTCAGTTTGCTGAACTCAAGACACTCGGCGAATTAACGCTGAAGGCCTGGAAGTACAATTGTCAGGTGATGATCGAAGGACCCGGCCACATTCCGATGCACTTGGTGAAAATGAACGTCGAAAAAGAACGAGAGCTTTGCCACGAGGCGCCGTTCTACGTGCTCGGACCCCTCGTCACCGACATCGCTCCAGGCTATGACCATATTACCAGCGCTATCGGTGCGGCACTCGCCGGCGAAGCGGGCGCGGCGATGCTTTGCTACGTGACGCCAAAGGAACACCTCGGCTTGCCGAATAAGGATGATGTGCGTCAAGGCGTGATCGCGTACAAGATTGCTGCCCATGCCGCTGACATCGCGCGTGGCCGCAAAGGGGTGCGCGACCGAGACGATGCGTTGTCGAAGGCGAGATTCGAATTCGACTGGAACAAGCAGTTCGAACTGTCGCTGGACCCGGAGACGGCACGAAGGATGCATGACGAGACCTTGCCACAAGAGGTGTTCAAGAGCGCGAAGTTCTGTTCGATGTGCGGGCCGAAGTTCTGTTCGATGCGCATCACGCAGGATATTCGCAAACTTGCGGAGAGCGGGGCGCTGCCGGTAATTGCAGGCAGCAATTGAATACGGCGAATGACGGAGTCGCGGCGTGGGAATACTCTTCGTAATCGCCCTGGTCGCCGCGACGATTGCCGCGTTTTTCACCTGGGCTTTTGCATCACATTGCGCGCTCACGGTGATCGAGGAGACGGCCGCCGGCAATCGCGAAGTCACGCTGGAAAACGATCCGCTTCCGGATTGGATCTGGAAGGGCTGGTATCTGGCGTGGATGATCGCCGTTTGGGTTGCGCCGTCGATGTTCCTGGCATTCATCCTCACGCCGTTTTTTGAGGAACGGTGGCGCGGACCGGCCTATGTGATTATCGCCGCTTCTGCTTTTTGGCTTGCATTCCCGATCAGCTTGCTGTCATCGCTTGCGGCCGAATCGCGCTGGACCGTGTTGCACAGTGGCGTCTTTGCCAGGCTCGTTCGTCAACCCGGAGCATGGCTGACATTTCTCGTGCTGACGGCGTTGATTGTGATTCCGTGTGCCGCCGCAGTCGGCTGGCAACTATTAAGCAATCACTTTGCTTCGGTAATCGTAGCGCCGATTGTTCTTGGCGCAGGCATGCTGTTGTACGCCCGGTTTGCGGGTCGGTTCGCGGAAGTATTGCAGTACACAAAGCTGCCTTTTCGCCGTAAGGCAAAAACGAAACGGCGTATCAAGCGCCAACGCAACGTTGAGGTGACTGATCCATGGGAAGTGCCGGAAGAATCGCATGAAACCTTCGTACAGCCGAGCGCCATGTCGGGCTTGCAAGTGCCGTTCGAGGGCGAGGTTGTCGGCTACGACGTGAATTTCGAGGAGCCGCCGCAGGTGGTGCAAAGCACGGCGGAGCGAACTTGGTCGGAGGAAACTGCCGACGTACCGGACGTGAAGGACGATCGTGATGCTGAGGACCATCGCAAAGCTCGCCTGGCAGCGCTGAACATCAAGCCCGATGCGGTTGAACTCGAGCATCTTAAGCAGAGGCAGAAGAAGCAGCCGCCGATGACTTGGATGGAGAGCTTGCTGACGATGCCGAGGTCGGGCGGCGTAATCAAAATGTACGCGTTCATGACGCTGGGTTTCGTCGTGGTCAGTGTGCTTGTGCGAGCCGTGCGCGACTTGTGGCCGTTTTAGAGAGATTTTTGTGCCTATATCAACTCGCGCATTGGCTTGGCGTGATCCTCGACCAGATACTGTGGGCGGCCGTTGAGATCGGTAATCGTCGTATGTTCGACATCGATGCCGAGGTTGTGGTACAGCGTCGCGTACAATTCCCCGAATGTGACCGGGCGGCTGGCGGCGTCGCCGGCAATTTTGTCGGTCGAGCCGATGACTTGGCCCGTCTTCATGCCGCCGCCGGCGAGCAGGGCACAGTTCACCTGCGGCCAATGGTCGCGGCCGACTTGCCCGCTGATCTTCGGGGTACGGCCGAACTCGCCCATGATGATCACGGTGCAATCTTTGTCGAGTCCGCGTTGGTGCAAATCTTCGACGAGCGCACTGACGCATTGGTCGAACACTGGAAAGTCCTCTTTCTCGCGGACAAAGATGGAGTTGTTGGCTCGGCCCTCGACATTCGTTCCGCCGTGCCAGTCCCACTTACTGTAGTTGAGTGTGACCACGCGAGCGCCGGCCTCGATCAGTCGGCGAGCCATAAGCAAACTTTGCGGCACTCGCGGAGCGCCATTTCCGTCCATGTGGATTCTGGGATTGCCGGTGCCGTAGCGTTCGACCACTTTCGGGTCCTCACGAGCGAGATCGAGCGCGTCGGCCAGGCGCGACGAAGTCAACAGTCCAAAGGCTTGTTGCGTAAAGTGATCCATGCCGGCCATCGAGCGCGATGCATCGACGTCGCGGCGAATCGAGTCGAAGTTCTTCAGCAGCGTTTTGCGGTCGGCGAGACGATCCACCGTGATGCCGCGAAGGCTCATGTCGTCGCGTGCCGGACCCATGGGGCGAAAAGGCGCCAGGGCAGGCCCCAAGAATCCAGGACCGGGTTCGTTGTACGGGCCGTGGGTGCAAGTGTAGCACAGGCTCATGTACGGCGGGATCGCGGGATCAGCCGGTCCTTGCAGTTTCGCCACCGTCGAACCGAATTGCGGCCAACCGCCCGACGGAGTCGGCTTTCGCGGATTGTGGCCGTTAAACACTTGGATGGCATCGTGATCCGCCTGATTGCCGACAAGAGAACGCACAATCGCCAGCTTGTCGGCGATGCGGGCGAGGCGAGGAAACGCCTCGCAGATCTGCACGCCGGTCACGTTGGTAGCCGTCGGCTTCCACGGTCCAGCGATCTCTTTCGGCGCGTCCGGCTTCAGGTCGAACATGTCCTGATGCGGCGGTCCTCCTACGAGATAGATCAAAATCACTGACTTGGTCGACGATCGCGTGCCGTTGGCTTCTTCAGCACGAAGCAATTGCGGCAGCGTCAGCCCTGCCAATCCGAATGCGCCGATCTGCAAAAAACTTCGGCGAGCAATCGGCCGATGCACCGGCGACGCGACAGGTCTTTGCGGCATGAAACGGCTCCGCATGAATTTCAACGCGAGAATAGGTCCGGCAGGAATGCAGGCAGTGGTCGTGATCATACCTGGAAGCGACCAGGTTGCCAAACCCAAAAACATCGGAATTTCCGTTGATTCCGGGCAGCTGGAATTGGCGTTTGAATTGACACATGCCGTGAACTGTGCATTTGGGTGGTTGGAAATTCATGCACGCTCGCCATTGGACTTGCCGTCGAAGTTTGTCAGGGTATGTTGACGTAGACTTGTGTTTGCGGATGATTCGAGCGGTGAACCTGAGGCGCAGGACACACGTCAGGTAAGTTGGAGGCCGTCGGTCTGGACAGATAGCTCAGCTGGTAGAGCGACGGACTGAAAATCCGTAGGTCGCCGGTTCAACCCCGGCTCTGTCCACTTCACTTTCGCCGCGAGAAATCGCGGCGTTTTCGTGCGCTTTGCTAATTATTGCAGCGATCGCTTACCGGTGCTAGCGAGTTCAAACGAAGCCAGTGCATGCTGTTGAGGAGCCTGGTCATGTACCAAGCGAAACTACTCTGTTGTCCCGCAATGCGGCTCGTCGCAATTCTGGCTATCTGGCAGAGCTTGAGCCATGCTCAGGATATCTCGAAGACTCCACTTCCGAAGGATCTGGTCGCATCTGAAACGGTTGCGGCGCCGGCGGCCGTGGTTTGCTTTCTCGAAGGGCCAGCCGTCGATGCCGATGGCAACGTGTTTTTCAGCGACATCGCCGGCAATCGCATTCTGATAATGGATGCGAAGGGGAGTGTTTCGACCTTTCGCTCCGACAGTGGCCGAACCAACGGCAACTGCTTCGACACCGAAGGCCGCCTCATCAGTTGCGAAGGCGCCGAGCAGGGCCCAGGGCGGCGGCGCGTCGTTCGAACGGACCTAAAGTCCGGCGAAGTCACAGTGTTGACGGATCGGTTCGATGGCAAGCGCTACAACAGTCCTAACGATTGCTGCATCGATGCGAAAGGGCGGATTTGGTTTACTGATCCTCGTTATGGCATCGACAGGTCCGACCTGGAAATGGACGTCGAAGCGGTCTATTGCATCGACGGCGCAAAAGTCAAACGCATGTTAACGCAACGTGAAATCGACCGGCCCAACGGAATCGCCATCTCCCCGGACAGCAAAACGCTTTACGTCATCGACAGCCATCCGAAAGTGGGCGGCAATCGCAAAATCTGGGCATTCGACCTCGCTGACGACGGCTCTCTTTCGAAACAGCGCATCATTTATGACTTCGGCAAAGGACGCGGCGGCGACGGCATGCGCGTGGACATGACCGGAAACCTCTGGGTTGCCGCCGGCATCAATCGGCCTCGCGGCAACGCGGGCGAATCGCTCGACGTGCCGGCCGGCGTTTATGTCATTTCCCCTGACGGCAAAATGCTCGGCCGTATTCCGATTCACGAAGACCTCATCACGAATGTCGCGTTTGGCGGCCCGGAGCGAAAGACGCTTTACGTCACCGCTGGTCGAACGCTGTACCGTTTTCCGACAAACGTCTCGGGATTCTCCGTGTTTCCACCGCTGAAGTGAGTTTGATTCGGCCGTTGTCACCTCCGACATTGCGGCTACACCAACCGTAAACTCACTACCGCTCTCGCGGAGCGCGCCGATGAAACGTCAACTCCTTGCGGCAATATTTGCAATTGCATCGGTTCCCTGTGCATTGGCCGAAACCACGAACTGGCCGCAGTTTCGCGGACCTCTGGTTGACGGCATCGGAGTGGGCGCGACGCTGCCAGAATCCTGGAGCGCGACGGAGAATGTCGTTTGGAAGATCGACGTCCCGGGTTGGGGTTGGTCCTCACCGGTGATTTGGGAGAATCGGATCTTCCTGACGTCGGCGGTGCACGAAGGAGCGCGAGACAAGATGTTTGCCGGCGGGTATCCCGGCGGCTTTGTCAAACCGACGGACGAACATCGCTGGATGACGTATTGCATCGACTTCGAGACGGGGAAGACTCTGTCGCAGCGAGAAGCGTTCAAGGGACCGCCGCCGCAGCAGCGCCACCCGCGTAATTCGTATGCGTCTGAAACGCCGATCTGCGAAGGCGAGCGCGTTTATGTCTATTTCGCAAACATCGGCTTGTTCTGTTACGACATGGACGGCAAGCCGCTTTGGTACAATCGCTGGGACAGCTACCCGATGCGAGGCGGCTGGGGCACCGGCACATCACCCGTAATGCACAATGACCGTATCTACATCGTCAACGACAATGAAACGCAGTCGTTTATGGTCGCCATCGACAAGAAGACCGGCAAACAGGTCTGGCGAGTCGAACGCGCGGAGAAGAGCAACTGGGCGACGCCCTACGTCTGGGAAAACGAGCAACGAACCGAGATCGTAACGATCGGCACCAACCGAGCGCGTTCTTATGACCTCGACGGCAAGGTGCTCTGGGAACTGGCCGGCACATCGGGTCTTGTCAGCCAAATACCAATTTCCAAGCACGGACTGCTGTATCTCGGCGCCGGTTATCACTACGGGCCGCTGTACGCGATTCGCCTCGGCGCGTCCGGCGACATCACGTTGAAAGATGGAGAGCGAAGCAACAGGTTCATTGCATGGTCGCAGCCGCGTGGATCGAGCATTCACCCCGGCTACTTGATCGGCGGCGATCGCCTGTTCGTATTGTTCGACGCAGGTCTTTTCGGTTGTTTCCATGCCAAGACCGGCGAAGAAGTCATTCAGCGCGAGCGGCTTAACACCGGCGGCGGCCGGTTTTACGCGTCGCCGTGGGCCTATAACGGCAAGCTGTTCCTGTTGAACGAAGACGGAAACACCTGGGTCGTGGACGACGGCCCGAAGTTCAGCATCGTCCGCAAGAACAGCCTCGGCGACTTTGCCTGGGCGACGCCCGCCATTTCGAAGGGCAGCTTTTTCATACGAACCTATACGAAGCTGTTCCGTCTGCAGAACAAAGCAGATGCGGATCACAAGAAGTGATGCACGGGCACCGGCTCAATGTCGGTCATTTGCCATGAAAAAGAGGGGCGGAATGTCATGACTCAACTGCACTTATTCGCAATCATTTGTGTTGGAACGATTGGCTCCCAATTGATCGCCGAAGATTGGACGAAAGAGTCTAAGGATCGGTCGAAGCGCGCCGCGCTGCACGACGCCGCACAGCTTGTGCGAGGCGATGCCGGACGTTGGAGCGACAAGGTGCAATTGGTAAACGCGCCTGCCATCAGTAATAAGCCCGCGAAATTGACGCTCGACGGTTGGGTCGATGAATTGCAAGTGAAGAGCCATGCAGCAAAGACCCTGGGCGAGCACTGGCTTCTCATACGCACGTAACAACTCGACGACAACGATCGATTCTGGATTGAACGGATCGAACGAAAAGGGAAACAGATTTCAGTTATTGCCATTCAAGCCAAGTGGCAGGGCAAGTACTTTCGCAATTTCACATACTACTCAATCGTTGGCCTGAACCTCGGGCGGTTGGAGTCGGGAAAATACGACGTCAAGCTTCAGATCAAGCCACACACGTTCTCGAAATTCGAAGGCGACGGCAAACCGGTCGAAACTAACTGGCCCAAGGATGAGCTTCCGGTTGAAGAGAAGCCCAAGGAAGTGAAACTGAGTTTCAACGTTGCATATTACCGGTGACGCCCGATCACTCGACGACGGCGCTCGCAGCGGAACGGCCGAATCGCAGATACAGGGCTGGCACCAGAAACAAGTTCAACGCGGTTGAAGTAACCAGCCCACCGAGAATCACCACAGCCAAAGGGTACTCGATTTCATGACCGGGTTTGTTACCGGCAATCACGAGCGGGACAAGCGCCAGGCCGGTCGTTAATGCGGTCATTAAGACGGGTGCGAGGCGTTCCTCTGCGCCGCGAAGCACGAGGCCGAGGCCGAACGGCACGTGCTCTTCGAGTTCCAAATGGCGAAAATGACTGACCATCATGATGCCGTTGCGAGCGGCGATTCCCAACACCGTAACAAAGCCAACGAGTGACCCAAGAGACAACGGCCTGCCGCTGAGTCTGACGGCGAACACGCCGCCGATGAGCGCAAATGGGATGGTCAGCGCCACGAGCAACGTGGGCCGCCACGCTTGGAAATCGACATAAAGCAGCAACACGATGGCAACAAGTGCAATGACCCCGAGCACGATCAGTCGGATCAGCGATTGTTGGCGAGCAGTGTATTCGCCGAGGAATTCCGGATGATACTCGCGATCGAAAGGAATCTTTTTGACTTTCTCCTCGATTTCTCTGGCTACAGAACCGAGGTCGCGATCCTGGACGTTGCAAGTGATGTCGAGTCGGCGCGACGCGTTCTCGCATTTGATCTCGTTGGGCGTCGGCACAACGGCAACGTCGGCAACATCACCGAGCCGCACCTGCGTGCCGGTGGGCGAATCAATGGGAAGCGTACGGATCGCGTTCACGTCCTGTCGGACCGAAGGCACTCCCCAAACGACGACGTCGTATTTCTTCTGCTCCTCATAGACCTCGCCGACTTTGGCGCCCTTGATCAGGGTCGTTGTGGCTCTGCGAACGTGGCCGGACGTCAGTCCGTACATCTGGGCCGCGTCGGGGCGAAGGCGGGACTCGATTTGCGGCACCAATACCTGGGCTTCGACCTTGAGATTCGTCACGCCTGGCACCGACGCCATGACCGACTCAATCTCTTTCGCTTTGGATCGAAGCACCGCCAAATCCGGGCCGTAGAGTCGCACGACAATCGCAGCGCTGGTGCCGGTCAGCACTTCCTTGATACGTTCCCGCAAGTAAGTGAGTACGTCGCGATACAGGCCCGGATACTGTGTGACGACTTCCTCGATCTTTCGCAACGTTGTCGCGTAGTCCACGTTCGGATCGACGCTGATCCACAGCTCGGTGAAGTTTGGCCCGACCACTTCGTCGGCAACTTCAGCGCGACCGATATGCGATCCGAAATTGCGAACACCGTCGATCGCACGAAGGTCTTTGCTGGCTTGTACCGTTACTCGTTGCATTGCTTCAACCGACGTGCCGGGTTTCTCTACGAAGTGCATCAGGAAGTCGGTTTCCTGAAAATCAGGTAGGAACTCCTGACCGAGGCCGATGGCTCCGATCACAGTGGCGAGAAAAGCGCCGCCAAGAATGCCAAGAGCTAGGTTCGGCCGCGCCACGAAGTAAGGCAGGATAGGCCGGTACAGTTGTTTGAGCAGCCGTGTCAACGGCGCTTCGGGCCGTCCCGCGGCGCGCCCTGTCAGGAACATGAACGAGAGGGCTGGCGTGACCGTGAGTGCGACGACGAGCGAGGCGACAATGGCCAACACATAAGCCAATGCCAGCGGCCGGAAGAACGCTCCGGCGAGTCCTTCGAGCAAAAACACCGGCAAGAACACCAGTATTACGATCAAGCTGGCGAATACGATGGCGCTGCGAACTTCGAGCGACGCTTTCAACACGACCTGAAACGACGATTGCGGGCTGCCTGCAGCACGATTCTGCCGCAAGCGCCGCAAAATGTTCTCGACATCAATGATCGCGTCGTCGACAAGCTCGCCGACCGCAATTACCAGTCCCGCAAGCACCATCGTATTGACTGTGGCACCGGCCCAAGTGATCAGCAAGACGGCAGTGACGATGGACAGTGGAATTGCAGTCAGACTGATGAAAGCCGTACGCCAGTCAAAGAGAAAGGCGATGAGCACGAGAATGACCAATACACAGCCGACCGCTAGGGCACGCGTAAGGTTCTTGAGTGCGCGTTCAATAAACGTTGCCGGTCGAAAGATAGTCGAATCGACATCGACGTCCTTGAGTCCAGGCCGCAGCACGCGCAAAGCCTCCTCGACATTCCGGGTCACGTCCAACGTGTTGCCTTCCGGCTGTTTCTCGACGATCAGAAGAAGGCCCGGCCCGTCGTTGATCACTGCGTCGCCGATCGGCGGAGGCGATGACGCTATTACTTCTGCCACATCGCCAATGCGAATCGCCGTTCCGAATCTCGATTCGGCAAGCGAGGCGCCGAGATCGGCAGGTTCTCGAACGGCTGCGAGGTGCTGAACCGCCAGACGCTGGTTCGGTGTGTCCAAGAATCCGCCGGTATCGAGTGCCGTCGCCTCCGTGGCGGCTTTCAAGATCGCGTCGAGCGAAATTCCCTGAGCCCGCAGTCGTTCCGGGTCGACGCGCACTTGGAACTGCTTGTCGCGTTGGCCCCAGATGGCAACGTTGGCGACTCCCGGCAAGGACATGAGTTTTGGGCGAATCGTCCACAGTGCCAGAATCGTCAGTTCTTGTTGCGAAAGCGACTTGGAAGATACGCCGATTTTCATCACGCGGCTCGTCGACGACAGCGGTTGCAGGATCACCGGAGGCTTGGCGACTGCCGGCAGTTGCCGCGATGCGGTAGTAACGCGTTCCTGCACCAGTTGCCGGACACGCATCGGATCAGCGCCGTGATTGAGCACAAGGACCACTTGAGACAGGCCGAGAACGGATTTTGATCGTACGGTGGCTACGGTCGGAATTCCGGTCAATGTCGTTTCGAGCGGAATGGTAACCAGGCTTTCGACTTGCTCGCTGGAGAGACCCGGCGCTTCGGTTTGAATCTCCACAATAGGGGGGGCGAATTCTGGAAATACGTCTAAAGGAGCTCGGCGCATCTCGCGAAATCCGACGGCCAGCAACACGAAGCAGCCGACCACCAGCACCATGCGCAGGCGTACGGAGGATGAAATCAACCAGGAGAGCATTCCGTTGCCTCCAATGCTTGCTATTTGGTGAAACCGGTTTCGGTGCCGAATAATTCCGCAGCGCCGGCGCTGACGACGCGCGTCGATGGCGGCGGACCGTGAACGAGCAACGCATCGGCGCCGACGACCGCACGGACGACCACTCGGCGACGAACGAAAGTCGTTTGGTTTAGTTGTTCATATATCCAGGTGTCGCCGAAGATGTCGTAAACGACAGCGGACCACGGAACGACGAGGCTCTTTGCTTCGCCCTTCAAGGCGACTTGCACGCTGACGCGCTCTCCCGGTCGAAACTTCGAATTCAGGTTGTCCATCGAGTAATAGAGATCGACCGTGCCTGATTGCGGATTTGCGGATGGCGGCGCAGGTGCTGGACTGGCTTTCTGCCAGTCATTGGCCCGCGCGGAGAGATGGCTCACCAAAGCGGATTCGACAGGATCGACATCGGAAGTCTCGCCTGAGTAGACCGAGACCTTGATCCACATTTGGCTCGTGTCGATGATCTCAAAGAGCGCTGTGCCGGCAGGAACGGACTGGCCGGGAACGACGGACACATTGCGCAACATGCCGTCGCTGGGTGCGTAGATCGACACTCCGGCAGCAGCGCCGTGATCGAGATCCCCCAGCAGTTTGACAAGAATTCCCTTGCGGGCACGCGCCGCCTCCAGCGTCTTCTCGGCGACATCCAGGAGCACCTGCGCTTCTTCCAGCGCGCGGCGGCTGCCGGCCTCGCTTTCGAAAACTTTTTTGGCTCGGTCGCGAGTTTGAATCGCGCCGTTGCGATGAGTCTCAGCGGTCTTCTCTTGAGCCTCGGCATCGATTTTCGACGCGGTCAGGGTCGCCAGGGCTTCGGGCGTAAGCAAGGGATGGAAGATCAAGATCGGCTGCCCCGATTTGACGACTTGCCCGGGTAGAGGCAGTCCACCCGGTGGAGTGCGCAGCGTCCCGTTCATCGGCGCCTGCACGACGATCGTGCGCCCCAAAGGGATCATGGCTTCGCCGCCGTAGATTCGTGAACGCGGCCTGGGTTTTGATTCAATCTCGGCGACTTGCAGATTCAATCGCAGCAGGGCTTCCGGTGTCAGTGCAATCGTGTTGATCTGCTCTTCCTTGAGCGTTTGCTGGACTTGTGCCGGCGGCTTGGGCCCGCCGGATTTCGAATCGGTGGATCGCGTCAACCAAAGGATCGTGCCTGCCATGCCTGCGACCAATGCGGTGGCAATGGTCCCCGTCAAAACGCCGTCACGGTAAGTCATTGGCGGCCTCCATCTCGTGCCCGTGCGGGTCGAATATCTCTCGGCTGCAGTGGGCGATCCTGCAAGCGACAACCAACGCTTCGTTCGAGTTCTGACCACGTGCGACGAACTTCCGCGTTCAACTGCTCGGCCCGAATTCGACCATCCAGCAGCCGGCGCGAGGTCTCCAAGACCATCACGTACGAAGTGTCGCCTTCGCGAAACGAGAGTTCAGAACGTCTCATTGCCGCAGTGTTTTCAGGCTGAACATGATCTTCGAAGTAGCTGAGCTCCGAGACTGCCTGCAAGTATCGCTGATAGGCGAGACGAACCTCCAAAATGACTTGATTCGTGATCGTACGCTTTTGGCGATGAGCCCGATCCAACTCGGCCTCGGCTCGTGCAATGCCGCCTTGATTCCAATTGAAGATCGGCACGGTCACGCGAAATCCCGGACCGAACTCGTGGCCGGTGACCTGGCCGCTCGTTGCGTCCAATATCCCTGCAAATCGAAGCCAACTGTAGCGCGCAAGTTTGGCACGTTCTGCAGCAGCGACAACTCCTTGTTCCGCCGCCAATACATCGGGGCGGCAGTGAACAGCCGTTGCCGTAAGGTGTTCAACATCGAGGTCATCGCGAAAGTTCAGAGGCGTCGGAATCACAAGCAGCGAAGAACGGGATCTGGGAATCGCAAGCAGAAAACGCAGTCGTTCCTCGGCGACGGGAACCTCGTGGGCTGCCCGAATGCGATCCTGCCTAGCTTGCAATGCATCCAATTTTGCCGTCGCGGCTTCTTGAGCGCTAATGTCGCCGGCTTCCAGCCGACGTTGCGCCAGGTCAGCAAGGCGGCTACGTAGTTGCACACTTTCGTCGGCAATACGCAGTCGCCCTTCGGCAAGTGTCACATCGGCAAAGGCCTGACGAACATCCCGAATCAAGTCGAGACTGCCTTGAGTCACCCGATGACTGACGCGATCGGTTTCTCGTTCGGCTGATCGTATTCGAAGCGGACGGGTGAACAGCACCTCAAGCGGAAATTCGATTGCATAACGAAATGCCTTGCCAGGCACACCGAAGAAGTAGCCGAATTCGGGATTCGGCAGCATACCGGCCTGGATCAGGTCGGCGTGCGCAATCTTGGTTTCAACCAGGAGTTCTTGAAACGCAGCATTGTTCCAAAGTGCGATCAATACGGCTTCGTCTTCCTCAAGTCCGTCTTTGAACGACACGCCATTAGGCAGAAAATGGGACCGCGTTAGCTGTCTCGATGGTGCCGCAACGCGCATTCGATGCTGCAGCGTGTGTGAAACGGAGGCGGAGCCATCGACGTTTCGTTGCGAAACGCATCCGAGCGATACGACCAGGCATAGCGCGCACGAAAAGAGCAAACACGGCCAGTGGGCACCTGCTTTCATTCCCGCGTCGATTCGATGCGAACTGCGATTGATCAAGCGCCGCATGTTGGGGTCGGCCCGTTTTTTCCATCCGAACGCAATCAGACACATCCTCATTCATCGACTGTCAAAATGGGCGGAGTTTATCGAATGTGGCAATGGAATCGTCGAATGTGACCGTGCATATTGCCGGCGCTCTGCGACTTGCCCAGTTTCGGCCCTGGACGGTATCTCACGTCTCGTTTGTGTGAACTGCCTGCTCAGATGATGGTCGGTCGAATTGGCAGCACGCGGAATCGATGAACCGAAGGCGCGGAGAAACCTGTGAATGCAAACAACCGATCGGATTTCGTCATGACTGATCATTCAGGTTGCAGGCATGGTTTGATGGCCCATGCCTGCAACCTGAAATGTGTCGGCCTTTAGAGCATCGCTAGTGCGAAGAAGATGGCGAAGAGAATGACAAACACGACGACCGAGTAAATGATGATGCCGGTCGTGTTTGACTTGCCGGTCTTGCCGTTGAATGTCGTGCCGCAGTCCTGACATTTGACATGCGAGAGTATCTTCGGTCCGACGATGCCGCCCCACCAGGTGAAGCCGACCGACTGGATCTTGTTGGAGCTGCACTTCGGACATGGAACATAGTCAGCCATCTCTTGTTTCTCCAGTTACGAAATTTCGACCAAAATTATTTCGAACGAGCCAATTGCGCGGCGAACCACTCGCCGCGAGCGATGTACTTTCGTGGATCGCTATCAAAGCCAGATTGTCGCCGTTGACGCCATCTGTTGCAAGCGATTACTGACGAATTTCACACTTTTCATACGAGGCGTCGGGGGCTTTTTTTCAGTGAACACAAAGAATACGCATTATGGCTCCCGGCAGCTCGAATAGCGCAAGTAGACGTCGGCTTTGCCTTGACCGAATTCGGCTTCGAGATTTCGACTATCGTGTCTTGCCCAGCGTGATCGACTTAAATCGTCGGGTGCAATCGGTGATAGCCACTTCCGTCGGCAGTCGTTCGATGCTCGATGCACCATAGAAACCGACGATTCCCTCGGTGTGCCTCAAGATGTAGTCAGCATCCTCGGGCTCGGAAATAGGACCGCCATGGCACAGTACCATGATGTCTTTTTTGACTCTTTTTGCCGCATCATGCATCGACTGCACACGACGCGCCGATTCTTCGAGCGTCAGCGCCGTCGATGCACCAATCGACCCCTTCGTGGTCAGGCCCATATGCGGAATGAGAATGTCGGCGCCGGCTTTCGCCATGGCGGCCGCTTCGTCGTCGTTGAAGGCATATGGCGTCGTTAGTAGCCCCATTTCCGCTGCGAGCCCGATCATGTCAACTTCGAGCCCGTAGCCCATGCCGGTTTCTTCGAGGTTCTGCCGAAACGTGCCGTCAATGAGCCCTACCGTTGGAAAGTTCTGTACGCCGCTAAAACCGGCGTTCTGTACGTCACGTAGAAACAGCGAAATGATGCGAAAGGGATCAGTCCCGCAAACTCCTGCCAGCACTGGGGTGTTTCTCACAACCGGAAGAACCTCGCGCGCCATGTCCATGACGATTTGGTTGGCGTCGCCGTACGGCATCATGCCGCTCAAGCTGCCGCGCCCTGCCATGCGAAATCGGCCTGAGTTGTAGATAATCAAGAGGTCGATGCCGCCGGCTTCTGCGCATTTTGCGCTGATGCCGGTTCCGGCGCCGCCGCCGATGATCGGCTTGCCTACGGCAATTTGTGCCCGCAACCGAGCGAGTATTTCCGTGCGAGTGAAAGGGCTCACGAGGATCTGCGACTCCAAGAAGTTTGATCAGAATCTTTCAACAAGTTGCCGCCTTCGCTACAGTACGAGCCGTAGTGGATGCCGGCTTCGGATTCTGGTGGAGCAAAACACATGGCGATCCTGCTGATTGGCACTCTGGACACTAAGGGCACAGAGTTTACCTTCGTCCGCGATCAAATCCGCAGTGCAGGCCTGGATACGATCGTTGTCGATGCCGGCGTTTTGCAGCCGCCTACGTTTGATCCGGACATCACACGGGCTCAAGTGTATGCGGCAGCCGGATCGAGCATCGAGCGAATTCGGTCGGCCAGTGACCGCGGCCAGGCGATTGAAGTCGCTGCGCGCGGCACTGCAAAGGTCGCGTCGGACTTATACGCCGCCGGCAAGGTGAGCGGCGTTTTGGGGCTCGGTGGTTCCGCGGGAACAACCATCGGCACGTCGGCGATGAGAGCGTTGCCGTTCGGCGTGCCCAAATTGATGGTCTCCACCTTGGCCAGCGGTCAGGTGCAGCCGTTCGTCGGCGTCCGAGACATCATGATGCTCAACTCGGTCGTAGACATCAGCGGCTTGAATCGCATCAGCAAAGTCGTGTTGACCAACGCGGCTCAAGCGATGATTGGCATGGTGATGGGGCAGAGGCCAGGGATCCGTTCGAGCGAGTCAAGCAGTAAACCGCTGATCGCAGCCACCATGTTTGGCGTCACGACGACGTGCGTCGAGGCCGCTCGTAAGGTGTTGGAACAGACTGACTACGAAGTGCTTGTATTTCACGCTACAGGGACCGGCGGCCGAACGATGGAGTCGTTCATCGCCGATGGGTTGATCGCCGGCGTATTGGATGTGACGACGACCGAATTAGCCGATGAACTCGTTGGGGGAGTTTTGACCGCTGGGCGAGATCGGCTGACAGCCGCAGCGCTTCGCGGTACGCCTCAAGTCATTTCCGTCGGGGCGTTGGATATGGTGAATTTCGGACCGCGTGACACGGTGCCGGCGAAATTCAAGGATCGCCGATTCTATCAACACAATCCAAACGTTACGCTGATGCGGACAACACCGGAAGAGAACGACCGGCTCGGCAAAGAGATTGCGGAAAAGGCCAGTGCTGCTAAGGGCCCGACGGCGGTTCTAATCCCGATACGCGGTGTGTCTGCGATTGATCGAGAAGGGGGACCGTTCTGGTGGCCGGAGGCCGATGCCGCACTATTTTCCAGCATTAAGCAGTGGGTCAGCCCCGATGTCGATGTGCGTGAGCTCGATCTGCACATTAACGATCCAGAGTTTTCTGCCGAGTTGGCTTCGACGCTGCTGCAGTTGATCGCGAAGTCGGCCTCACGACCCACACGAGTGTAACTGGCAAATCGACGGGGTTTTTGCTTCTCACTCTGCTGGACAAAGGCTACCATGTGCAGTGAATGGGACTAAGACGCAAACATGGAGACGAGCATGTCATTGGAATCCGTCGGCCCTGAAGGGCGCAGCGGTTGGTCACGCCGCAACTTTCTCAAGATCGGCGCGGTTGGCGTTGCAGGTATGTCGTTGCAGGAAGCTGCCTTTGCAGCCGATGCGGGCAACGACGTGAACGTCATACTGTTGTTTCTCGTGGGCGGGCCCAGCCAGCTTGAGACATTTGACCTCAAACCGAATGCACCGGAGAGCGTTCGCGGTCCGTTTCGCCCGATTCGTACTCGTGTCCCCGGCATCGATATTTGCGAGCATCTGCCGCTGACGGCAAATATCGCCCAGCATGTTTCAATCGTCCGTTCGGTGCACCACACGGCCGCACCGATTCATGAAACCGGTCATCAGTTGATGCAGACCGGCTCGCTATTTCGAGATGGACGCGAATCGCCGCATTATGGCGCGGCACTTTCCTATTTGCGTGGTCCGAGCAATGAAGATGTTCCACCGTTTGTCGTAATCCCCGGCCCGATTCGCTACACGGGCGTCTGCGTCAGTCACGGCCAAACTGCTGGGCCATTGGGCGATCGATTTGGCCCAATGTGGTACCGCGACGAACGGCTCCCGCTTCGTTCGCATGACAATGTCGAAAACGAATGCAGCGGCGAGGTGCATTCGTCGCCGACAAGCCGATCGTACAGTTCATTAACTGATGCTGCCACGCGGGCGGCCTTCGACTTGCGACGGGAAGACTCAACGATCAGCGACCGTTACGGAAGCCATTCCTTTGGCCGTTCAACATTGTTGGCGCGTCGACTTGTCGAACACGGCGCTCGATGTGTGACAGTAAACATGTTTGACACGGTCTTTAACCGCGTCACGTGGGATTGCCATGCCGACGGCGGATCCTTGGGTACGACGCTCGACGATTATGCAACGACGCTGTGCCCGATGTTCGATCAAGCCTATTCGGCGCTGATAGCCGATCTACACGAACGCGGCATGCTTTCGAAAACGCTTGTGCTGGCATGCGGCGAGTTTGGCCGCACGCCGGTGATCAACCCGCGCGGAGGCCGCGATCACTGGACCGGGGCGTGGTCGGTCCTGTTTGCGGGCGGTGGCACGCGTGGAGGGCAGGTGATTGGCGCTACTGATTCATGGGCTGCCGAAGTAAAAGATCGGCCGGTGACGCCGCAGAACATTGCTGCCACAGTGTACCGGGCTGCAGGAATCGACAGTGCCAAGATCGCCGGCGCATGCAGCGTGCAGGCGCCGTTTTCGCACAGTGATGCGATGGCCGAACTCTTCTAGTGAGTGTGAAGTATATGCAGCGAATTGTTTCAATTTCGATACTAGCGAGTTGGTTCTGCGTCAGCACCGTTTCGGCTCAGTCGAATTGGCCGATGTTTCGCGGACCTAACGCAGGAGCGTCCGATGCCAAAGGTCTGCCCTCACGTTGGGACACAAAGACCAATGTCAAATGGGCCGTCGACGTGCCGGGCCGCGGCTGGTCGTCGCCGATTGTCTGGGAAAAAAAAGTCTTTCTCACGACGGTGACTCGCGAGGGCGCATACGAGGACGCAAAGAAAGGCCTGTATTTCGGCGGCGAGCGGCGGAAGATCCCCGATGTGGAGCACCGTTGGCAGGTGCTGTGTTTGGATTTCGAAACAGGCAAGACGCTGTGGCAAAAAGAAGTCGCCAAAGGCACGCCGCCCTCGGGCATTCACATCAAGAATTCGTACGCCTCTGAGACCGCTGTCACGGACGGTGAACGAGTCTACGCTTACTTCGGTAATCAGGGAATCTTCTGTTTCGACATGGACGGGAAGCCGCAGTGGTCGCTGAAATTCGACGCTGTGCCCACGCGTTTTAGCTGGGGCACGGCTGCGTCTCCGGCGCTTTACAAAGATCGACTCTTCATTGTCAATGACAACGACAAAGAGTCCTACTTGCTTTGCCTCGACACGAAGACCGGAAGCCAGCGCTGGCGCGTTCGTCGTGATGAAAAGAGCAACTGGTCGACGCCTTTTGTTTGGGATCACGACGGCAAAGTGGAACTCGTCACAGCCGGCACGAACCGCGTTCGTTCCTACGACCTCGACGGCAACGTGTTATGGGAACTCGGCGGCATGTCGTCGATCACGGTGCCGACGCCGTTTACAAGTGCCGGCCTCCTGTATGTCGGTTCCGGCTATGTCATGGACAAGGTCAAGCCGATGTATGCGATTCGACCCGGCGCCAAGGGCGACATCACGTTAACGGAAGGCAAAACCGCCAGCGATTCGATTGCCTGGTCGAGTCGAGCCATCGCCCCGTACAATCCGACTCCGCTTGCATACGGTGATCACCTCTATGTGCTCTACGACATGGGTTTCCTGTCGTGTTTTGAAGCCAAGACCGGTAAGAAGCTGTACGAGCGTGAACGCGTCAATGGTCAATTCACCGTTTCGCCTTGGGGATACGGCGGCAAGATCTTCTGCCTGAACGAAGACGGCGACACCAGCGTCATTCAGGCCGGTCCTGAGTTCAAGTTGCTGCACCGAAACAGACTCGACGAAATGTGCATGGCCTGCCCGGCGATTGTTGATAAGTCGCTTTTGATACGAACGCTCTCCAAACTCTACCGAATCGAAGACAAAGGCAACTGACCGTACGCCTGAACGATTCGATTTCACGCGCTGCCGGAGTCTGCGCTCGCAGTGCAGACTCGGATTCTCAGCAAGAGGTGCTTTCATGCCGAAGTACAACGCTCTTGTATCTCAGTTTGCAGCAGCGGCGTTGTTGTGTGGGACGGCATTCGGGATAGCGGACGAAGTGCCGGGCTCCAAACCGCTGCAATTGCAAGGCAACATTGCTGCGCAAATGGTTGCCGGCATCGATGCGTACCTAATGCGGGAGATCGAGGCGGCGTCGAAGAGCGGTGAACAGTCCTGGAAGGTTGACTCGTCTACGTTAGACGCCTACTCCAGATCGGTTGAACCGAATCGCAGTCGTCTGGAACGGTTGCTCGGCGTTGTTGACCAGCGAATCTCGCCCGTCTCGATGGACTTTGTCGGTGAAGGGAGCAAGAGCGCGATCGTGGCGGAGACCAAGAGCTATCGCGTCTACTCGGTTCGTTGGAATGTGCTTCCTGGCATTGATGGAGAAGGATTGCTTGTTGAGCCCGTACAGAAGTCTCAGGCGTCCGTCATTGCAATCCCCGATGCCGACCAGACGCCGGAGATGATACTCGGCCTGGCTCCGGGAATTCCGGCAGAAGCGCAATTTGCCCGGCATCTGGCGGAGAACCATTGCCGCGTAGTCATTCCGGTCCTGATCGATCGCAAGGAAACCTGGTCCGGCAACGCGCTATTGGGTCGAAAGACTAACATCTCTCATCGGGAGTTTGTTTGGCGCATGGCGTACGAGATGGGAAGGCACATCATCGGTTACGAAGTGCAAAAGGTACTTGCGGCAATTGATTGGCTCAAGTCACAAGACTCGCGCAATCCGGTCGGTATCTTCGGTTACGGCGAGGGGGGGCTGATCGCCATGTATGCCGGCGCACTTGATGCTCGCCTCAAATGCACCGTTGTCAGCGGCGTCGGCCATGAAACGCGAATGGACACGTGGAAGGAGCCCATTGAGCGTAATGTGTGGGCCGCACTCCCGGAGTTTCGCGATGAGCATCTGCGAAAACTGTTCGGAGGGGGGCGGCTCCTGATCTACGAGCAGTCGATTCCGCCAATTTTCGAAATCCCATCTTCGCCCGAACGGAAGCAGGCGGCGCCGGGGCGCCTGACTCTGACGGCCGAAAGAGAAGCCGAGTTCAAGAAACAACGTGGAAACGAAGTCATTGATTTGCATGAATCGGGTCAACAAGACGCTCGGTCAGCGTGGTATGTGAAGAAACCTCCGCAGGGGCGATTTGGAGACATTAACACAGTCAAGGAATTTCTGATTCAATTGGGTCTCAATGCACTTGCAGACACTGGGTCTGCGACGAAGGACACACGAGAATCCTTCGATTCGACTCACCGGCAAAAGCGGCAGTTCGACCAACTTGTGACCTACACGCAGCGGCTTTGGAGGTTGAGCGAGCCGATACGAAAGCAGTATTGGTCCAAGGCCGATGCAACGTCGCCGCAGAAATGGGAGCGTTCGTGTGAGGCGTATCGCGAGCACTTGTGGACCGAGGTCATCGGCAAACTGCCGAATCAGACAGCGCCGTTGAACCCGCGAACGCGATTGGCGTACGAAACGCCGAAATGGAAAGGGTACGAGGTCGTGCTAGACCTTTATCCAGATGTATTTGCATACGGCATTTTGCTCATGCCGAAGGACCTAAAGCCCGGTGAGAAACGGCCGGTCGTCGTTTGCCAACATGGACTAGAAGGGCGCCCGCAAGACGTGGTTGAGCCAAAAAAACGCACGCCGTATTACAACTCGTTCGGGGCTCAATTGGCGGATATGGGATACATCGTTTATGCGCCGCAGAACCCATACATCGGCCAGGACAAGTTCCGTATCTTGCTGCGAAAGTCGCACCCGCTGAGATTGTCGCTGTACGCGTTCATTGTGCGTCAGCATGAGACCGCAACCGACTGGTTGGCGTCTCTGCCGAATGCCGATGCGGAGAAGATCGCGTTCTACGGCCTCTCCTATGGCGGAAAAACGGCCATGCGCATCCCGTCGCTTGTCAAGCGATATTGTCTCTCGATTTGTGCCGGTGATTTCAACGAATGGATCGGCAAGAACGTTTCGATCGACTTTCACAATAGTTACATGTGGACGTTTGAGTATGACATGTATGAATTCAATCTTGGCCACACTTATAACTACGCGGAAATGGCGTTTCTGATTGCTCCGAGGCCGTTCATGGTGGAACGGGGCCACGACGACGGCGTCGGCATAGACGAGCTGGTGGCATATGAGTACGCCAAAGTGCGATATCTTTACGCCAATCGACTAAAACTGCCGCAGAACGCGGCGATTGAGTTTACTCCAGGCGGGCACGAAGTCTTCCTGCGCGACACCGCCCGGTTTCTCAAACAGCACACCGGCTGGCCGAAGTGATCGCTACGGTTTCACGATCTTGGCTTCGAACTTCGCGTCGAATGTGTATTCTTTGTCGAAGAACTTCTCCGGTTTGTTCATCTTCGCCGTGCCGGAAAGGACGCCGTCCTTGATCGTCACTTCTGCGACCATGTTCTTGCTGCCGCTGGAATTGATGGAAGCTCCATCGGCATACAGAAAGACATAATCCAGCTTTCCGTTTTCGTCGAATCGCAACTTAATTTGCGGCTTGAACAGGAAGAAGCCGTCATCGCTGCCTTTTTTCTTCAAGTTCTCTTTGAGTTTGTCCTGATCGATTGCTTCCTCCGTGAGGTAAATCACCGTATTCGTCTTGCCGGATCGTTTGATCTCAAAGGCAAACGCGTGCTGGATTTTGTAAGTCTCGGCGGCCATCTTGGTCGTCCCTGAAATCGACTTTGTCGAAGGCTCCTTCTTTTCGTCGGCAGGCAATTGGGCAATGGCGACAACAAGAAGGGCTGAAGTCAAAACAACATTCCGCTGCATTATGCTGATCCTCGCAAATGAATTAGACATAGACTCGTTTATTGTAGATGTACCACTCCAGAAGCAAGAGCAGCAGGCCCAAACCGACGAACCACTTCCAAAGCTCGCGACTCTGTCGCCTTGATTCGCCTGCTGCCAACGTCTGTTGGCCGATCTGAATGCTCTCCCGCGGCGATAGGTTGCTTTCATCGGAATCCAAAAGATTCACAGCGAAGCTTCTGCCGCCGCCTTTCCAATCGGCCGTGTAGACGCCGACTGCCTCCGTGTCTTGATAGTCGAAGTCGGTGCGGCTCTTGAGCCGCTCCAGTGTTTTCGACGATTGGCGTCCCGGAGTGTGCACCGTCACGCTGTCGATGGCCCCGCCGGGACGAAGTCGCTTCGGCTGGCCCGGCTGCAGTCTCTCTTCCGTCGCGGCATCACTGACGTTGCCAAGAGAATAGAGGATATTTCGCCAATAAATTGGAAAACTGGGTTGCAGCGGCCAGTTCGTATTCCACGCGCCTTTGTCGTCAATCAGCGGGAACATCTGCACGACGTCGCTGTATGCGTTTCGGGTCAATGCGAAGATGAGCGCGATGTTGTTTTCCGCTTCCAGCAGTCGCGGCGTCCTTGGAGGCAGATCGTCGACTCGGTAAACGACGCCGGCGCCGATTTCATGCAATCCCGTCAAATAGCGCATTGCTGCATGCTGACTGATCCAACCTTTCACGAATAGCTTCTCGGCTTTCTTGTCCGGATCGAATTTCCAGGGCGGCGGCGGCCGGCCGATGAAGTACGTATTTGCTCTTGGCATGTCGTCTTCGCCCCGCGGCATGCATCGATCGAAGATAATCAAGTCATAGCTGCCGTTTCTTCCCGGCTCGACAAACTTGTTCTGGTAGTCGCTGTCCTTGGCAAAATCAGCGGCCGCGAGCCAGGAGACGTCGGCGACGGACTTCGTTGCTTCATCGTCAAAAAAAGCAGAGAGGATGCGGTTGCCGTCGCTGACGATCAGTACGCGAGCTTTGCGTACAAGGCCGACGACCAGAAACGCCTCGTCATCAAGCGGAAAGGCATCACCGACGTTGATCAGGCGTGCATGCATCGTCACTTCAGTCTGGTCGTCGAGGTCGCTCACCGCAAATGAAACGTTCCGCTCGCCGGGCGCGTCTGCAAGGACGGAATTGGCGCTGTCCGAACTTCGTGGACCATGCGGCGAAATGCGAACTGGATGCCGAAACGGCTTGAAGAAGCGGCCGTTCTTGTAGAGGTCGACTTCGAGTTGCGTGTTGATTTCCCGGTTGGAGTAATTCAACACTCTCGCAAACACTTGGACCGTCGACGTGTCGCTTTCGTCACGCACGGCATTGAATTCAACGATCGCCACGTTGTTACGACCGGCAGCATTTGGTTCGCCGATCGAAAGGTAGTTCAGTTTCAAGTTGCCCATCACGAACTCGGGTACGTCGGCAAATCGACCGTCTGAGTACAGGTAAACTTCGGCTTCCACGCCGACCGGCGTTGCGTAAGTTCTTTCCTTTCCCGGTTCCGAATCCGCGGGGCGCACCGCCTCGTTCTCAGTCGATGTCTTTGGATTTGCGAGACTGTCAGCCAGTTGCAATGCCTCTTCGATATTCGTGATTCGTTGTGTCTGCTCAATGGCATGCACCCGTTGCCGCAGAAGCGACCGGTCGTTTGTATACGACTGGCGAATTTCGGCATGCGAATTGAAGACGATAAGCATGCCCGAATCGTTGTCGCTGGCGCTGTCGATTTCCTTGATTGCCTCGGCCTTGGCACGTTCGAGTCGTGACATCCCGCCGTCGGTTGCGGCCATGCTGGCGGAATTATCGATCATCAGAATGTAGTGTTTGCCGGTTCCGCCTGCTCCATGGAGGCGTGGCGCCAGAATCGCGTAAATGAGCGCAAGCAGCACCAATAGTTGAAGGAGGAGCAACACATTGTTGCGCAGCCACTGAAACAACGCGTTGACGTGCAAGTCTTCAATGCTCTTCTTCCACAAGAACGTGCTGGGCACGGTCATCGGTTTGCGTTTTAGTTTCAGGAAATAGAGCAGTATCAGCAAAAGCGGCGCCAGGAACAAAACAAATGCGCCCCACGAGGGAATCGGAATGTGGTAACTCAGTTGAAAACGCGATTCAAGAAACTGATTGACGCGTGTTTCGAGCCCAAGGAGATTCAGCAAAAACAGAATGCCGCCCGGGATCGCAATGAGAAGGAGAATCACAAGCGATATCGGAAACCAAACTCGTGAAAACGTTGAGGGGCGATTGGCTTTCGACATTTTCACCTGCCTGAACCCGCAATGCGTTCGTTGTGCCGTCCGTTCAACGAATCGTTCGCATGCCAATCATCGTACGAGGCCTCGCTGCCGAAGGTACGTGAAAATCAGCCGCTCGAACGGCACCTGGTTGCTTGTGAACAAGTACGACACGCCGCGACGCGTGCAGAATTCCGACAGCGTGTTGCGATATGCTGCGAGATTGCGTTTGTAACGATCCAGGAGCGCGGCGCTAACGGTGACCTCGGCAATGTCGCCGTCTTCGACGTCTTCGAGCTTCAAATCGCCGACCATCGGCGGTTCGATCTCTTCCTGCGACAGCACTTGCAACACATAAATGTCGAGTTGTCGGGCAATCAGAAACCGCAGCGCGTCCTCGTAGCCGCCTTTGTCCATGAAGTCGCTGATGAGAATCACCACGCCTTTGCCAGAACATTTGAAGCTGAATGTCCGCATCGCACGAGCCATGTCGCTTGGGCCGGCCGGTTCCACCTGATCCAGAAACTCCAGCAATCGCCAAAAACTCCTTCGCCCCCGCAGCGCCGGCGTGCTTTGCACGAGCCGGTCGTTGAACGCTTCGACAACGACACGGTCGAGGTTGACCAGCCCGACGAACCCTAGTGCCGCGGCTACTTGTCGAGCATACTTGAGCTTTGTCGGCGTGCCGAAATTCATCGAAAGGCTGTTGTCTACAAGAATGTAGAAATGCAAGTCTTCTTCTTCGAGAAACAATCGGATGAACAGTTTGTCGAGGCGGCCGAACAGGTTCCAATCCAAGAATCGCAGATCGTCGCCTACAACGTAGTTTCGATAATCCGCAAACTCGACGCTTTGCCCCTTTTTCTTGCTGAGCCGCTCACCCTTCATTCTTCCCTGGAAAATCTTTCGTGACACAATCTCGAGTTGCTCAAGTCGATGAAGAAACTTGGGCTCCAGGAGGGGTGCAGCATCCGCCATGTCGGCGCCCTTTGTGCAAGTTCCGAATTTGACGCGTATTACCACTCTTACCGGAATATTGTCAGGCGGCGAGGGGCGCAAGCCCTTGCCGGTCGAACGTATCATGAAATGATGCTCAGCTCGTCTGGACGAAATACTGGGCGCTCAGTTATATGCGACCCATATTGAAGCGAATCACGGCAAACACGGAGGCTTGCAATGAAGAATACCTTGGCGCTAATTGGCGCGGCTGTCGTCGTGTTCTTGGGCCTGGGTCTGTACCTGGGCTGGTACACATTCAAGCGAGAGCCAGCCTCACCTGGCCACACGAGGTTGCAGGTGGACATCAATCAGGACAAGATTGGCAAGGACGTCAAGACCGGTGCGGACAAGGTAAAAGAGGCGATCGACAAAGCGCAAAAGGACTACGACAAGAACAATCCGACGCCAAGCACCAGTACCAGCGCCAAGCCTGCTGCTACGCCGTCTGACCCGGTCAAGACTCCTCGAACGGAAGACCGCTTCTTCGATTCCCTGTTCGACGACCTGTTCAAGAAGAACGAAAAGAAGAACTGATCATTGCCGTCTAAAGAATCAGGCAAATCCATGATGGTATATGCCGTGTGTTAGCTTGCCTTGCGAACACGCGGCGTTGTTGCTTTCGTCGACCGCATTTCGCGGCAGCCGAGCGTGTACGCGGCACAACGCGGACAAGGCCGCGCCTCCAACGCCTGCTCTTCATAAACAGAAAGAACATGCTGCCGCGGCCACGAGTGCCGGCACGTTCGGCAATAGACTTCGATACGTTTCATTTTCGGAACCTGGGAGCGTTTCAATGTCATCGCATCGCAAATATCGATTCACCTTTGGGCCTTGGAACATCAGTCAGGGGGCCGATCCGTTTGGTCCGGTGGTGCGGCCGGAAGTAGCGTTCGCCGCCAAAATCCGCGAATACAAGAAGCTGGGATTCGACGGCGTTCAATTCCATGATGACGACGTTGTGCCGGCGGATTGGAACCTCGAACAGACTCGAAAGGGCGTCGCCGAGGTTCGCAAAATGCTCGACGGCGAGGGCCTTTTCTGTGAGTTCGTGGCGCCGCGATTGTGGGAAGACCCCCGAACGATCGACGGTGGGTATACATCCAACTCGGCCGCCGATCGACAGTACGCGGTCGACCGATCCAAGCGAGCCGTGGACATTGCCAACATGATTGGATGCAAGGATATCGTGCTGTGGCTCGCCCGCGAAGGAACGTACATCCGGGAAGCAAAATGCCCGATGACGGCGAGTCAGCGCATTCTCGACGCCGTGAACATGCTGTTGGAGCACGATAAAACCATTCGTGTCCTTGGCGAGATGAAACCGAATGAGCCAATGGATCAGGCGTATCTGCCGACTCCCGGTCATTTCCTCGCACTTTGCTATCGAACTGTCGATCCCGCTCGCTCCGGCGTCCTGATCGAATCGGCACATTCGATTCTCGCGGGCTTGGATCCGGCGGACGACATGGCGTATGCACTTTGGCACAAGAAGCTCTGGAGTGTGCATCTGAATGATCAAAACGGCCTCAAATACGATCAGGACAAAACATTTGGATCGGTCGATTTGCGTCGCGCCTTTAACACCGTGTGGGTGTTGGAACGGGCAAACTACGACGGCTGCGTAGGGCTCGATGTCAAGGCGATGCGAAGCACTCGGCCGGAGCACCAAACGAAACACCTGGTGAACAGCAGACAATTATTCCTGAAGTTGGTCGAAGTTGCCCGCAGTATGGACGCCGCCCACGTTGAGAAGTTGCGCCAGGAACGCGATTATGAGGCGCTGGAAATGTATGTGTTAGAGAAACTGATGGGACGCTGACGATTAGGCAAAATGCTCAGCCATTAACCGGTTCCGTTCGAGTTTCCACTCCATGGCAGCGAGTTGAACCCGTCAATGGCGAGCATCAATATCGAGTATTCGAGCCGACCTGTGCGCCACGGAAGCCTCGGCAAACCGTCAGGTACCACTTTGCAATGGGCTGGCCGCCTTCCATGTACTCGACGACTCTTGCAGGTTCAATTCGGTCAAACGCCTTCTCGATTGTCGAATTTGGAAGTCCCACATCGACGAAGATGAACGTGCGGCCGACAAAGTGTTCTGGGTCGCTCAACGGATTGGGCCGCCAGACGTCGAATTGGCTATGGCGATCGGCGATGAGTAGGCCAAGTGAATATACATTCGGGTGACCTGCTCCATAGAACGAGACTTCGCTCGCATAGAACCACCGGGAGCCGGCGATCAGCGGCATGGAGCCTTCGGATTGCAGTTCTTTTTCGAGCATTGCTACTTCTTTGCCCAGATGCCTCCATCCACGAAGCCGGCAGGTCGGATCAAAACGACGCAATGGCATCGGCGACGATTCCGTCGGCGAGCCGGCGATGCTTGTGAGAGCCGGTCGAATTATCTCGACATGAAAAATACAAATAGTCGCGAACGTTGACACGATGGCGGTCAGTGCTGCGCACGTGCCCAAATATGCCCGGCTCCGCCTTGTGCCCATTATCAGCCGATCTCGAAACCAGCCTGCCGCGAGAATCATGCCGGAAACGTAAGCCGGCACGGACCAGTTCAGCAAGATGCTCGTGCGTACGCTGAAGACAAGAAAAGTGACGAATGTCGGCACAGAAAGCCACCACAGGAATTGCTTTGAAGGGTCCGTTTCCTTCCACGGGCGATTCGCAATCATTGCAGCAAGCCAAACGACAAACCAGAAACCGACGAGCAACGCAGCCTGCGATCCGACAAACTCCAACGGCCCTATCCAACGAATGGTGCTCGATGCGTGATCTGCAGTCGCACCTGCCAACGTGCTGACATGTCGGAAAGACTGCCAATCGTGCGATATGTTCCACCACAAGATCGGGACATATCCTAGTGCCGCTATGACGACGGCAATCCAAGGTCCGGCGGTTCGAAGCAGCGGCCGTTGCGAAGGCGTCAGAACCAGGAACAAGCACGCCGAACCAAGCCAGAGAATCATCGTGTATTTTGCAAGGATGCCGAGAGCGAGCACTATGCCAAGTGCCGGCCAGGCCCAGCGCGTACGACGGACGATCGCCTCATGGCCTAATACGAGCGCCCAGCACCAACAGCAGATAAAAGGGGAATCAATGGTCATGATCGTCCTGCTGACGGCGACCATCGGCAATGTCAACGCACCAACTACAACCAGGCAAGAGAATCTTTCCGAATGGTAGACACGCAGCGAGAGTACATACAGCCCTACCAAAATGGCGCTGCCGCAGAATACAGCGGGCAAACGAACGGCGAGTACGTCGGTACCGCAAATCGATCTGGAAACCGAGCCAAAGACTTCGGAACTTGCTCGAATCAGCCAGGCGACGAGGGGGCCTTTGCTGTAGTAGCTGATGTCTAATCGCTGGCTCCACATCCAATAGTGGGCCTCGTCAGGTGCGAGGTCGAGCGAGCCTGGACGTGCGATGTAATATGTGTGCCAGCAACCGGTAATGAAAATCAAGAGTACGGTCAGCAAGCGCCAACACGATGGTGGGATATTCCGGTGCATTGCAGTCCCATGGACCTGTTTTCACGGTCGGCAGCGTAGTTTGTTGGTGCCAATACTGTCAACGCCAAGTGCAATTGACCGTTCATCGACGTTTGGATTAACATCAGCAGCCCCAAAGCCGTTCACGGATGAACCGATCTCAAAATGAATCGACAACCTGGCCGAAGCATCGCGTTGAGCCTTGGCCGTTGGCTCATGTGCGACCTTATGCGGAAGAGTCAACAAGTTCCGCTTGTCTGTGCTGAACGGCAAGTGAACATTTCGCGGGTTCTAGAGGCGAGGTCGCGATGCAAGCAGTCGGTCAGCTGGTTTGCCATCTTTGTCATGGCGTTCGCCGTCGTAAGCATGAAGAGACCGGCGCTATGGTGCTCGTTCATAAGCTTTCCTTGGCCGCGATTGTATGAGCATTCGTACAATGTTGCGTCGTTGGCAGTGGAACGAAAGTTCGGAGACGAAGAAGTTGTTTTGTTCGGTCAGATTTGGGCGCCGGAGGGATTTTCCCTTGCAGCAATTCAAGCAGAGATTTTGCGACTCAAGACCGTTCCCATCGATGAAGACGTGAATTTTCGTGCGCAGTTGCGACTTGCTCGCCTGCCTCGACTCATTCGCCGATTATGCTGGTGGCTCGGATTCGATGTGCACGGATATTGGCGTATGGTTCAATTCGGCACTTTTGGCATCACCGGCGTCGCCAACCTGGGCGCCGACTTGACGCACTTCCTTTCGCCTTTGACTTCTACAGTTTCGGTTTCCGGAATTCAGGCAGACGGACGGGCAAAGGTTCGACTGATGTGGGACCATAGCAGCTTACTGGCTTTCTATCGACAACTTTTTGTCGATGCAATCATTCCTCGAACTTGAGGACCTTGAGCACGTGTTGCATCTCCCGTTGAACGTTCTGGTACAAGTGGTCGATCCGGGCCGT
>Ga0233424_10000175_pt1 | contig 88137 bp, 68 predicted proteins | sample Watercolumn_Towu_FD_181011 | JGI IMG/M metagenome (GOLD analysis project Ga0233424, IMG submission 181011) | Freshwater microbial communities from Lake Towuti, South Sulawesi, Indonesia - Watercolumn_Towuti2014_125_MG | ecosystem: Environmental > Aquatic > Freshwater > Lake | place: Indonesia... | reverse complement strand
AGACCCGAAAATTCCCTTCGACGCTGCGGCTGGGGTCGATGATGTTCACCAGCAGTTCGTGTTTCGGGTGTACGGCCATGCCGGTCAGGTCCGGGCCGATCTTCGTTCCTTCGCCGGAGTGCGTGTGGCATTTGGCGCACTGCTTTTTGAAAACCTCCTTGCCCGCGACGGCGTCTCCCGATCGTTTGGTGAGCGGCAGCAGTTCGTCCACGACTTTCTGGCGATCGGGGTCGGGCAGCCCGCCGCCCGCCGCGAGCAGTTTCTTCGCGCGGTTGGAGATGCCTCGATCCGGGTGCGACGCCAGCGCTTGTTTTTGATCGAGCGACAATTCGCCGAGCGGCAGCTTGCGAGACTCGATCGCATCGAGGAGCGCCTTCGTCCAGTCGGCACGGCCGAGCAGCACGCGGATGGCGACCGGTCGCGACGCGGGCGTGAGCGAACCGAGCGTGGCCGACACCGCCGATCCGGCTTCGGGCGACTCGCTCCTTGCGATCGCTTCGAGAATCCCGCGGGCGAGTTCCGGCGACGTGCGCGGCGTGATGATTTGCAGCAGTTCGCCGACCGCCGCCCCATCCAGCCGCCGGAATTCGACAAACTGTCCCGCCGCCGCGATTCGATCGGCATCCCGCGCCTTGTCGTCGCGCACCCCCGCGAGCAATCCGGCGGCGATGTCGGTCACGTGCTGTTCGAGCTTCTTGCTCCCCCAGCGACTGGCGAGCGTGACGAGCGGCGCGCGCGAGGCCGGCGGCAGCTCTTTGAGCAGATCGAACAGCGCGGTTTCGGTGGCGTCGTCGAGTTTCACCGGCTTGCCCTTCGGCCAGCCTTTCGCGAGGCCGGTGATGATCGCGTCCGCGAGGTGTGGAAACGTGCCAGGGAGTTTGCGAATCAGTTCGCCGACCGAATCGGCGGGGCTGCCTCGCGCGTAGTGTTCGGCCGCGATCGTGATGATGGTTCGGGCCTGCCCCTCGAACGGCACGCGAGCCTTCGCCGCCTTCGGTGCCGCATCGAGCAGGTCAGTCAGGAAGAACTGTTCGTGATGCGCGGCCGCGCTCGTGAGCGCGTCCACGAGCCACCGGTCGGCCAGACAGTCATCGTGTGTCAGCATCGACACAACGACGCTGGCTCCCTGGTGGGACGGAGGCATCTCGGCCAGCGCGAGGAACGAAGCGAGACAGACCTGTCGGTCGGGCGAACCGCACACGCCCGCGTTGACGAGCGATTCGAGGCCGTGCTCCGTGCGCGGCAACGTCATGATCGCCGCGCGACGGACGCCGGGCGAAGCGTGGCGGAGTGCGGCCGTCGCGGCATCGATCGCCGCCGCGTCGCCCGATCCGTCCGCGAGCGCGCCCAGACTGTGCAGCGTCCAGAGCGCGTGGATGGCACCGGCGTTGAGGCCGATCGGATCGACCGACGGATCGGACGCGAGTTTCGTCAGTGCGGGGACGACGTCTTTCTGTCCGCGCTCGACCAGCAGCCGCTGGGCATGGCGACGCCAGAACAGGTTGTCGCTCGCGAGGGCGGCGACGAGTTGATCCGGCGTTGAGTCAGCGAGCGAGCGCGCCTTGTCAGGCGAGCGGGGGGCGTCAGCCCCCCGAGCTGTCGCAGCACCGACCGCAGCACCGAGTTTCTCGGGGGGCTGACGCCCCCCGCTCGCCGAGCCGTTGTATGTCAACCGGTAAATCCGCCCGTGCTTTTTGTCGCGCAGATCGGATTCGTAGGCGTTGCCGCGTCCGGTGCGGAAACCGGCGGGTGTGGGATTGTGTTGCACGATGAAGTTGTACCAGTCGATCACCCACACGTTGCCGTCGGGGCCGACTTCGGCCATGATCGGGCTGGTCCACTCGTCGTTGCTGGCGAGGAGATTCCACGAGTTTTTCGAGCGGAATCCCGCGCCGTCGGGCCGCAGGACGAACGTGGCCACGAGGTGCCCCGTCGGTTCGGCGACGAAGGCGGTGCGGTTCCAGTATTCCTGCGGGTAGTTGCGAGCCGTGTACAGCGCATGCCCCGCGGCCGCGGTGAAGCCTCCGTGCCAGTCCACCTGCCGGACGTTTTCCGTGATCGGCTCGAACTTGTTGCTGTCCGCGATCCCGTTCAGCACCGACGACGACCAGCCGCGCACGGATTCGTAGTAGCGGTTGGGGATCGGCATGAATTCGCTCGGGTTGCCGTTCGCAGTCGAACCGAAGATCAACCCTTCCTCGCTGATGCCGAGACCCCAGGTGTTGTTGTTCGTCGAGCGGAGGAATTCGAGGTCGGTGACGACGGGGTCGATGGTCGAGTGTCGAGTGTCGAGTGATTTCCCTGGACCCTCAACCCTCGACCCTCCACCTTCGACCACTCGGAACCGGAAAAACCCCTGCCGAAAACTCTGTGCGGTCTTGCGGCCGTCGTCGTAGACCGGCGTCGAATCGTTGTACCCCTGCATGGCGTAGTACCAATTGTCGAGGCCGTACTGGAAGTTGCTGACTTCGCCGTGCGTGTCGCGCATGCCCCAGCCGGTGATCAGGACCTTGCGGAAATCGGCCTGGTCGTCGCCGTTGGTGTCCTTGAGGTAGACGGTCTGGCCTCCTTCCTGCACGATGGCTCCGCCGCGATAAAACGCGATCGAGGTCGGGATCGAAAGCTTTTCGGCGAACACGGTCCCTTTGTCGGCGAGACCGTCGCCGTCCGTGTCTTCCAGAATGCGGATGCGGTCGCGGCCCTCGCCGACCGGTTGGAGTTCGTTCGGGTAGTCGTACGTTTCGCAGACCCACAGCCGGCCGCGCTCGTCACACGTCATGGCGATCGGCTTGCCGCCGATCAGCGGTTCGCTCGCGAACAGTTTCACTTCGAACCCGACCGGCGTGACCATGTGCTTGACCGATTCGTCGGGCGAAACGGGGAGCTGCATTTTTCGCGGGCCGCGATCCTGCGCGCCCCATTGCCGGCCGGGCGGGTAGAACGGGACATTGGCATCGACGTACTCGAACGGTTTGACGTCCCTGCGGAGCGGCGTCATCTCGGGCTTGTCGGCGAACGGGACAACGACTGCCGGATCGCCGCCGCACGCCCAGCGGATGCCGCGCTCGACGAGGTTCTGGAATCCGGGGTTCCCCCACGTGCGCTCGTCGTGTCCCCACGCTGTGTAGAAGACTCGCCCTTTGCCATGCGTGCGAACCCATGTCCACGGTTCTTTCGTGTCCCCTTCGGTTCGCACTTCGAGGACCGTGCGGTCTTTCGAGTTGTGCTTGGTGTGGACGTAGGTTTCATCCCAGCTCTCGAAGCTGCGGTAGCCTTTCATGATCGGATGTTCCGGCTGAACTGCGGTGACTCGAAATGTCCCCGTCCCGTGCCGTTGAAATTGGGCACCGATCAACCCGACGATGTCGTCGTTGTTGCGGAAGCAGAACGACGCGCAGTGCAGCGGGATGAAGCCTTTGCCTCCGGCGACGAAATCGAGCAACGCCGTCGCCTGATCCGGTTCGATCCGGTCGATGTTCGCGAACAGGATCAACCCGTCGAAGCCGCTCAGCGTCTCCGCGTTCAGGTCGTCCACGCGGTCGGTGTACTTGACTTCGATCCCGCGCGCCGCCAGCACCGGCACCAGTTGTGCCGCTCGCTCCGCCGGCCGATGGTGGCCGTTATCGCCGAGGAACAGCAGCTTGAGCGGCGTCGCGTCCGCCGCCAGCACGTTCGAGGCCGCAATGAGCGTCAGGACAAAAAAGGAGTGAACAATACGGTTCATGATTTCACACTTTCAAACTGTCGGTGTTCAAATAAATCAATCAGCCACGGATTGAACACGGATGAAACACGGATCGGAAAGGGATGACGATGTCGGCTTGATACGACCTCACGTCCGTCACCCATCCGTGTTCAATCCGTGTTTCATCCGTGGCCATTTCTCCCGTGCTTCGCGTCAAGCGCGGATGATCTTCCGCAGGGTTTCGATGTGTCTGGGCACCGCGATCTTCGGGTCTTCGGCGGCTTCGTATTCGAGGACGATGTAGCCGCGATAGCCCGCGTCGCGGAGGATGCCGACGATGCGCGCGAGGTCGGCTTCCTGCTTTTTGCCGTTCGGGGCGATCTCGGTCTTGAGTTGAGCGTTCACCGCGTACGGTGCGATTTTCGCCAGGTCGCCGTACGGGTCGGGAGTCTGAAAGTTGCCGCTGTCGAGGTTCACGCCGAACCAGGGGGAATCGACGCGCTTGACGATCGCCAGCAACTGTTCGGCCGTTGATGTGATTCCGCCGTGGTTTTCGAGGGCGAGGAAGACCCCCTTCTCGGCGGCATACTCCAGCGACTGGTTGATGCCGGCGACGCAGAGATCGAGTGCCTCGGGTTCGGACTGACCCTTGGCGACGGTGCCGGCGAAGATGCGGATCACCGGCGCACCCATCGTGGCCGCATGGTCGATCCACGTGCGAGTCAGTTGCAACTGTTCATCGCGCTTCGGCCCGGGTGGCACACAGAAATTGTTGCCGATCGCCGTGCCGCTGATGTCCAACCCCAGCCGGAATGTCAGTTCCTTGAGGTGCATCAGGTAGGCTGGCGTCACCTCGCGCGGGAAATAGTAACTCGTGAGTTCGGTCCCATCGAGATCGAGGTCGGCACACAAACGGACGAAGTCGTCGAGCGTCATCGCCGGCTGACCGTCATCACTCGGCGACCAGTTTTTCGGCAGGACACGATTGAATGAGTAGGCCGCAAGGCTGAGCTTGAGGTGCGACCTGCCATTGCGAGCCGGCGGCGTGGCGGCAGAGGCCGTCCGGCCGCTTCCAATCGCTGTCGCTCCAACTCCCGCGAGCAACCCGGCTCGCACGAAATCGCGGCGCGTGATTGATGGAGTGTTCACTCCTGACGAAATTGGACTCGCAAGCGGCGCGGATCGGATGGGCAAACTGCTGGACATGAGATTTCCTCCGGGAGTTCCCAAAGAATATCCCTGATCCGCCAGTCAATGTCCAACGTGAGCCGCCGACTCGGATTACCTTTCCCGATTTGGCTTGTTTGACTATAGTCTCGCCGCACTCGCGGAGGCGGTGTTGGGGTTGAATTCATGGAGGCTTTTCGAGGATGCGGATTGTTTTGACGGCGTCGGAGGCGTCCTCGTTCGCGCGGACTGGCGGCTTGGCGGATGTCGTGTCGGCGTTGGGTCGTGAGTTCGACCGCGCGGGGCACGACGTCGCGCTCGTGCTGCCGTTCTACCCGCGACTCGTCGCCCGCTGCCGTGATGTCATCCCCCCGATCGAACCGACCGGACTGACAATTCGGCTGCCGGTCGGACTTCAACTTGTCGCGGCCACGGTCTGGCGATCGCGCTTGCCGGGGACTCGGGCGGACGTGTTGTTGATCGACCAACCCGAATTCTTCGCGCGGCGGCAGCCGTATCAGGATCAGCGGCGAAACGACCAGGACTACGCCGACAACTGCGAGCGGTTTTCGTATTTGAGTCGGGCCGTCGTCGAAGTCATCCGACAAATGAACCTCGAACCGGACATCATTCAGGTTCATGATTGGCAGACCGCGCTCGTGCCCGTGCTGGTGGAACACATCCTGCGACCGCGCGGCGAGTTGTTGAACTCGGCGACTCTGCTCTCCATTCACAACCTCGAAGTGCAGGGACGATTCAGCCGCGACCAGGCGACTTTGAGTGGCTTGGACGATGTCCCCGTGATGCAGGTCGCCTTCGAATCACAAAACGAAGTGAATCTGCTGCAAGCCGGGATCGAGTCGGCGGATCAAATCATCACGGTCAGCCCGACGTATGCGCGCGAGATTCAGCTCTCGGAGTTCGGGCACGGCTTGCACGAACTGTTTCGCAGCCGAGCCCGGCATCTCGCGGGAATCCTGAACGGTGTGGATTCGGCCACATGGAACCCGGCGACGGATCGGTTTATCGCACGGAACTTTTCAGTCGCCTCGGGCGACGTGCTGCCGGCGAAAGCGGTCTGCAAGGGGGCGCTACAGGAACGGGTCGGGTTGCCGCGGCGCGGCGAGGTTCCGTTGCTCGGCGTGGTGTCGCGATTGATTGAACGCAAGGGGATCGAGCTGCTGCTTGCATGTTCCGACAGCTTGCTACGGGAGGACGTGCAGTTGGTCGTGCTCGGTCAGGGCGAGAAGTCGATCCAGTCGCGATTGGCCTCGCTCGCGGAGCGGCATCCGTCGCAGGTCAGCGTCACGCTCGCGCGAAACGAATCGCTGGCTCATCAAATCATCGCCGGGGCCGATCTGATCGTGATGCCCAGCCGCACCGAACCCGCCGGGCTGAACCAACTGCTGGCGCAGTCCTTCGGCACTCCGCCGATCGTTCGAGCCACGGGAGGCCTTGCCGACAGCGTGGTCGATGCGACGCCGCACCATCTCGCCACCGGAAGCGCCAGCGGGTTCGTGTTCGAACCGTACGACAGCCGATCGCTCGAACAGACCGTTCGCCGCGCGATGCAACTCTACCGCGACCGCCTCGCGTGGTCGAAGCTGGTTCACGCCGCGATGCGACTCGACCGGAGTTGGACTCGCAGCGCGGAGCAGTATCTGGACGTGTACGAGCGGACGCTGGCGAGGCGTCGGTCCCAGCCTGTTGCCTCGTGCGTAGAATACACGGAAGAACGGATAGCGGGTTGAACAGTGATGCTTCCATTTCTGCCTTCATCTTACTGACGTCTGCCTTCACTCGATGCACCCCATTGCTCTCACCCTGTTCTGGCACCAGCACCAGCCGTACTACCCCGACGACGTCAGCAACGAAACGCTGATGCCGTGGGTGCGGCTGCACGGGACGAAAGACTACATCGGCATGGCGTTGCACCTGAAAGAGGTGCCCGAGTTCCGCTGCACGATCAATCTTGTCCCCAGCTTGCTGGTCCAACTCCAACGCTACACCGAGCAGGGGTTGAGCGACCGGCATCTGGATGTGTCGCGCATGCCGGCGGACGGGTTGAGCAAGGAGGACGCAAGGTGCCTGCTCGACCATTTCTTCATGTGTGCGCCGGGGATGATTCAGCCGTATCCGCGGTATCAAGAACTCCACCAGAAGCGCGGACACGACGCGGCGGAAAAGGCGGCGACGAAGTACTCGGTTCAGGAACTCCGCGACTTGCAGGTCTGGAACAATCTGACTTGGATTCATCCACTCGTCTTCGAGCAGGATGCCCAACTTCGCGAGTTGCGGAAGAAAGGGCGAGACTTCACCGAGGCGGAGAAACGGTTTCTGCTCGACGAGCAACTGCGATTGCTCAAGCGGGTGATCCCGTTGCATCGCGAGTTGGCTGAGAACGGGCAGGTCGAACTGACGACGACTCCGTTCTTCCATCCCATCCTGCCGTTGCTGTGGGACAAGCGGTCGGCTCGGCAGGCCATGCCTGAGTGTGCTCTGCCGAAGTACCTCGACCCATACACACAGGACGCCCGCACGCATCTGCAACGCGCCGTTGAATTCCACGCGAAGCTGTTCGGTGCATCGCCGGTCGGCATGTGGCCGTCGGAGGGGTCGGTGTCGCAGGAGATCATTCCGGCGATCGCGTCCGTCGGAATCGAATGGATCGCGACGGACGAGGAGATTCTCGCGCAATCCACGAACGGCTGGATCTCGCGCGACTCGCAGGGTTACATCCGGCACCCGGAAATGCTCTACCGCCCGTGGCGTCTCGAAGAGCAGGGCCGACAGCTTCAAATTGTCTTTCGCGACCACGGCCTGAGCGATTTGATCGGGTTCCACTACCAACGCGGCGATCAGGCGAAGTGTGCTCACGATTTGATTGGGCGGTGCGAGGCGATCGCCCGCGCGGTCGAAGGGAGCAACGCTGGGCGCATGGGTGTCGTGCCGATCATCCTCGACGGCGAAAACTGCTGGGAGTACTACCCCGACGGCGGCGTCGAATTCTTGCGCACGCTGTATCGCACGGCCGCCAAGCATCCGTGGGTCCGGCCGATGCGGATCAGGGATTATCTCAAAGAGCACCCCGCGACCGATCGCATCGGGAAGCTGTTTGCCGGAAGCTGGATTTCGCACAACTTCGCGATCTGGGTCGGACACCAGGAAGACAACACCGCGTGGGACCTGTTGCACCAGACGCGGCTGTTCCTGTTGCAGACGCAGTCGCTCGGTCAGGTGGGCGAAACCGACTTGAAACGGGCTTGGGAAGAGCTGTACATCGCGGAGGGGAGCGACTGGTACTGGTGGTTTGGCGACGATCACTCGTGCGCTCAGGATGGCCTGTTCGATCAGCTTTTCCGCCGGCATTTGCAAAATGTCTACAAGTGCCTCGGCGCGGCGCCGCCGTCGGTGCTCAGCCGGCCGATTGCGAGCCTCCAGCCGAAAAGCATCCACACCGACCCGAAGGCGTTTCTCAAAGTGAAAGTGGACGGCCGCCGCAGCTTCTTCGAGTGGATCAACGCGGGCGTGTACGTCGCGGGGAGCGAGCGCGGCACGATGACGCTCGTGACCGAAGGCATCGTGAAGGCGATCCATTTCGGATTCGACGCCGAGCGCATGGCCGTGCGAATCGACACGTCGCGGTTTGCGAAAACGGACCTCGCCGGAATCGACGAGCTGCGCGTCGGCTTTCTCGAACCCATCGGCTACGACATCCGCATCCGGCAGCCGGTCGGTCCGAAGTGCGAGACCGTGCTGAATCGACTGACCAAGAGTATCCCGACGCGGACGCAATTCGCCGTCGATCAGATTGCCGAGTTGGCGGTGCCGTTCGCCGACCTGGGCTTGGAGCCGGATCGGCCGGTCCATTTCTTCGTCGAGGTGATCAAAGGGGGCCAGAGCGTGGACCGTGCTCCGCGTGAGGGCACGATCGAGTTTCGCGTTCCCTCGCGGGACTTTGAGCGAATCATGTGGCAGTGAAAGACAGTCGAGGGCGGAGGGTCGAAGGTCGAAGGACTGATTCAATCCAAAATCGAAAATCCAAAATCGAAAATCTCGTCCCATGTCCGAAATTCGCAAAGACCCGATCAATGGCCGCTGGGTGATCATCGCGCGCAACCGAGCCAAGCGGCCGGAAGATTTCGTGCAAGACTTCCGGCTGGAGTCGACCGGGTTCTGTCCGTTCTGTGCCACACACGAAGATGCGACTCCGCAGGAGATTCTCGCCTACCGCGAACATCACACCGGCGCGAACAATCCGGGCTGGCGCGTGCGGGTCGTGCCGAACAAGTTTCCCGCGCTCGGTGTCGATGGCTCGCTCGACAAGCGTGGCGACGGGATCTACGACCTGATGAACGGCATCGGGGCGCACGAAGTCATCATCGAATGCCCGCAGCATGAATCGAGCATGGCCCGGCTGTCGGTGAACAACATCCGCGAGGTGCTGTGGGTCTACCGCGACCGGCTCGTGGATTTGAAACGCGATCACCGGCTGGTTCACGGGTTGGTGTTCAAGAATGTGGGGGCGTTCGCGGGGGCGTCGCTGGAGCACAGCCACTCGCAGCTCATCGTCACGCCCGTCGTGCCGATTTCAGTGCAGGAAGAGATGGACGGGTCGCTCGAATTCTACCGCTTCCGCGGCCGCTGCATTTACTGCGACATGATCCAGCAGGAACTGGCGACGCACAGCCGCATCGTCCTCGAAACGCCCACGTTCGTCGTGTTCTGTCCGTTCGCCAGCCGTTTCCCGTTTGAAATGTGGGTGCTGCCGCGCCAGCATTCGAGCCACTACGAGAACATTCCCCGTCAGGCCATTGAGGAGATGGGCACTGTGCTCAAGACCGTCCTCACAAAGCTCGAAATGTCCCTCGACAATCCGCCGTACAATTACATCCTGCACACGGCTCCGTTCAACAGCACCGAGGTGCATCATTACCACTGGCACATGGAAATCATTCCGCGGGTGACTCGCGTGGCTGGTTTCGAATGGGGAAGCGGGTTCTATATCAACACTGTGGCCCCCGAAGAAGCCGCCGGTTTTCTGCGCGACACCGGGGTTGATACGAGCACGTGGGGGGCCGGGTGACGACTCGTTGATTGCTGTCGTTCATCCAATCAGCCGTGAATCGACGTCGATATGTGAGAGTGCGAGAGTTTGAGGGTTACGGGGATGTCTCTGTCACACGGACATTCTCTCACTCCGGCATTGTGTGAACTGTTCCACCTGCTGCACCATTCCTCAACTGACATCACGCAACCAAGCTCACCGCCATGCCCCTTCGCCTCGTTCTCGCCCTGCACAACCACCAGCCGATCGGCAATTTTGACGGCGTTTTCGAGGCGGCGTTCCAGGACAGCTACGCGCCGTTTCTGGCCGTGCTCGAACAGTACCCGGACATCCCAATCGCGCTCCACACGTCGGGCAGTCTACTGGAGTGGCTGGTCGAGAAACACCCCGAGTACGTTGACCGCGTGCGTCTACTGGTCGATCGTGGGCAGATCGAAATCCTCGGCGGACCGTTGTACGAACCGATCCTGGCTTGCATCCCGCAACGCGACCGCGTCGGACAGATCACGGCGTTCTCGAAATATCTGGAGCAGCTTTTCGGCGTCCGAGTCCGCGGCATGTGGGTGCCCGAGCGCGTGTGGGAACAATCGTTCGCAGGGGATATCGCTCGGGCGGGGATCGAGTTCACGATCCTCGACGACTTCCATTTCAAAAACGCGGGCCTGAGAAACGACGAGCTGCACGGCTACTTCCTGAGCGAAGACGAAGGCCGGCTGATCAAAATCTTCCCCGGCAGCGAAACGCTGCGCTACACGATTCCGTTCGCGAAACCGGACGACACGATCGACCACTTGCGCCAAATTGCCGATTCGCACCCGAACGCGGTCGTGGTGTTCGGAGACGACGGCGAAAAGTTCGGGACGTGGCCGGGGACGAAGGACCACATCTACAAAGACGGCTGGCTGCGGTCGTTCTTCGACACGCTGCGAAAGCACGCGGACTGGCTGAAGGTCAGCACGCTGGCCGAGGTCGTGGACAACGTGACGCCGGCGGGGAGCATCTACATCCCCGATGCCAGCTACCGCGAAATGACTGAGTGGGCGTTGCCGCCCGCGTTGCAGTCGCAACTCCACACACTCACGCACGACGCGCCCGATGATTCGCCGGCGAAGCGGTTGCAGCCGTTCCTCCGCGGCGGATTCTGGCGAAACTTCCGCGTGAAGTATCAGGAAAGCCACGAAATGTACTCGCGGATGCTCCAAGTCAGCGCCCGACTGGACGAGCTTGCGAACGGTCCGGCCGTGGCGGAGCACCCTGACATCCTCGTCCGCGCAAGAACCGAACTCTATCGAGCACAGTGCAACTGCAGCTGCTGGCACGGAGCCTTCGGGGGGCTGTATCTCCCGCACCTGCGGGACGCCGTGTACCGGCACCTCATCGATGCGGACAACCTGCTGGAGCAGGCCGCGGGGCGCGAAGGTCCGTGGGTGCAGATCGACGCGAGCGACTACAACCTCGACGCGCGCCGCGAAATCCGCATTGCCAGCGATCGGCTGGTGGCGTTCTTCGCTCCCGCGCGCGGCGGCCACTTGTACGAACTGGACCTGCGCACGATCAAGCACAACCTGCTGGCGACGCTCAACCGCCGTCCCGAGGTCTACCACGAACGAGTTCGCAGCGCCGGCGAGAAACAGAACCAACCCGCGGCCGACAAGGCGGTGAGCATTCACGACCTCGTCGCATTCAAGCAACCCGATCTGCACAAAAAATTGCAGTACGACGCCTGGCCTCGAAAAAGCTGTGTCGATCATTTTCTCGCCCCCGGCCTCACGCTCACGAAGTTTCAGAACGGCGACGGGAGCCTCGGCGATTTCACGACCGGCGTGTACGAAGCGCTCGTGCGGCGTGCTCCGCAGCATGTCCAGTTGAAAATGTGGCGCACCGGCCGCGTCGGCCCGTTCGAGGTTTCGGTCTCGAAAACGATTGGGCTGAACCGCGAAGCCGGCGCGTCACGGCTCGAAATCCTCTACGAGCTGGAAAACCTCCCTCAGGACGTGCCGCTGCACTTCGGCGTGGAATTCAACTTCGCGGGAATGGCGGCGGGTGCCGACGATCGGTATTTCTACGACACGCGTGGCGACAAGTTCGGCCGCTTGGAGTCCGTCCTCGATTTGCGCGACATCGACCGCCTTGGTCTGATCGACGAGTGGTTGGGATTGGACGTGTCGCTCGAATCGTCGCGCCCATCGGGTTTTTGGACCTTCCCGATCCAAACCATCAGCCAATCCGAAGCAGGTTTCGAAGCCGTTCACCAGTCGTGCTGCGTCGTCCCGCACTGGGACATCATTTCGCCCCCCGAAGGCAGGTGGAGCGTACGGCTCACATTCGGACTCGACACATCCGCCGCTCAAGCCCGCCGCCTGCGCGAAGCGGCTGCGATGCGGTAAGTGGTTCAACGAGTCAGCGAGAAGCGGCGAGAACCTCTATTGTTGGGAGACCCGGCGGGATTCACAGTGACCGCTTCCGATCTTTGGCGCTAAACGGCTACTCGAGCCAAACTTGCGGGAGTTTCTCGACCCAGGAGCTTACGAATCCGCGCAAAATCGTCCGCCAACGCCCGCAGAACGTCATCGAGGCTTTGCAAACCGACCAGCCGGCCGGAATTATTTGTGACGATGAGGCGACGGAATGGGCCCGCGGTCATCGCAATTAAGGCATCTTCGACAGTGCTATCCTCAGGGATCGACTGCGGCCCGGGGGTCATGATTTCACCCACCGTGGTGCAGAACGCGTCTCGACCACGGGCGACGACCTTGAGCGCCACATCGCGATCCGTGACGATGCCAGCGGGGCGATGCATTCCGTCGAGGATGACCAGCGTTCCAACATTTCGATCGCTCATCCGCTGCGCTGCCATTTGGGTCGTTTCGGTGGCCGTTGCCAAATCAATGTTGCGTACGCAGACCTGTCCCACGAGCATGATTTGTTCTCCATTCTTTGCCTCGACAGATTTGGGAAGAATCTCCGTCGGACCATATCGTTCGATTGTCGAAAGACCAATCGCCTCGCCTTGGATGGCACGCCGCAATTATCGGGCCGCCTCCGATGCCGTTGAATTCACAAGGATCGTGTTCGGTTCCGGGCGAACTCGCCCGGAACCGCAGCACACCGTGCGGACCGGAACCACCAAGCTGTGTCAATCGGCGGTTGGTTTTTGGACGAGTGACTCCTTCGCCGCGTCGGCCGCGACCTTCAGCTTCTGCCGTTCCAGCCATTGGTGCTCGGGGCGGTCGAGGATTTGGTCGATGAGTTGGATCACCGACTTCGCCGCATCCTCGCGTCCATCGCGTGCCGCGTGTTCGGCAACTTCCCGCGCCTGCGGGATCAGCTTTTGATAGAACCGGTCGGCGACTTCGTACATGCCGTGCCAGTGGGCGTAGTCGGGAGCCATCATCGAGGCTCCATCCCGCGCCCGGCGGCCTTCGTGATGCCAGTGGTAGAACCACGTCCATTCGATCTCCTCGTCGAATTCGGCGGGCGTGATGAGCTTGGTCTCGCGCAGCCTGGCGATGATCGCCTGACCGGGCTTCGCGAACTTCTCGTTGTAGTTCACGATGAAATCGTCGTACTGCTGATAGAACGCGTTGACGTAGTTTTCGGTGTGGCAGTGCGTGCAGACCAGCTTCATCTGCTGCCGCTTCTCCTGCCACGTGTGGACGACGAGAGCCTCTCGCTTCGTCGGATCAGATTCCTTGTTCGCGTTTCCCTTGGCGTCGGTGTCCATCACCAGACTGACCGGCGGGCGGTTCGTCCACGAAATCCGTTCGCCCGGGTCGTGCGTGACCTTGCCGCCGTTGCGCGTGTGGCCGGACATGTGGCACGTCGCGCACGTCGGGGCCGCGGCGTAGTCCTGCCCCAGAATCCACGTTTGGGCGTCGAGGTTCATCTTCTCTCGCAGGTCGCGATACGCTACGCCGTGTTTCGATTCCTCGTAGATTTCCTTTTGCGGGTGGTCCGGGCCGAGGTGGCACTTGCCGCAGTTCTCCGGTTGCCGAGCACGTCGCGGCGAAAAATCGTGTCGCGAGTGGCAGGCCGAGCACGATCCGAGCGACCCGTCGAGGTTGATCCGCCCGATCCCCGTGTTCGGCCACGTCGCGGCATGGTATTCCGGCTGTTGATTCGGTCCCTTCAAAATCTTCGCGACGGCGGCCGAGTTCGTCGGCTTGCCGTCCGGGCCGGGTTTCAGATCATCGACCGTGACCATTCCGCCGTCGCTCGTTTTCAACCCGACCTTGCTTCCGTGGCACTGCAGGCAGCCGAGGATTGCGCTGGCCATGCCGTTGACCTGTTCGACGTCGCGGCCGGGCGTTTTCGAGTGCGGGTTGAACGGCGTGCGCGAACCCTCGACCGTTTCGGCGAGGAAATTGTCCAGCGACGCGAGAATGTTGCCTCCCGCCGCGTGGTGGCTGTGCTCGAACTCCTGCGACTCCTTCGGGTGACACCGCGAGCAGTCGCGCGGCGTGACGACGGTGGCGATCAGTTCTCCGTAGTGCGTGAACCCGTCCACGTCCCCCGCCTCGGCCTGATGGCACTCGACGCAGCCGACGCCTTTCACGGCGTGCGTGCTCCCCTGCCAGTGATCAATAATGCCGGCTGACACTTTCGTGTGGCATTCGACACACGCCCGCGACTTGGCCGGCACGCTCTCGTGATGCGGCCGTAACCCGGCTTCCTCCTGCCGCAGCGTCACCTCGCGCCACTGCACGAAGATCAGCGACACCAGAAACGCCGCACCGAGAACGCCGATGATGTACTGCTTGGTTTTGAGCGTCATGGGTGAGTTGAGGGTTGAGAGTCCAGAGTCGAGAGTGGCGAGAGCTCGGAGTCGATTTCTCTCGACTCTCAACTCTCGTCTCTCGACTCCTCAATGTGCCACCACCGCCTCCCACACGGTCAGGCCGATGATGAGCGACGCGCCAACGATTCCAATCCACACGCTCGCTTCGCTGCCGGGACGGATTCTTCGGAGACCGGCGTCGATGAACGGCCACACGAACATTGTGAAGCCGATCAACCCCATGCTCAGCACGGCCGCCGTTCCCGAAAACAATTTGAGCCACCGGAACGTCGCGTAAAAAAACCACTCGGGTTTGATCACTCCGGGCGTGCTCAATGGATCGGCCTGCGGCCCCATCGTCGCCGGCAACACGGTCGCCAACACGCTGAGCACGATCATCAGAATCAGCTCGAGAATCAGCTCGGTCAGGAAATGGTCAGGGAAGAACTGGAAGTGCCGCGGCGCGTTCGGCGGCTCGTCCTCGAACCGGAACTCCGTCACTCCCTGCACGCGGAGGATCACGATGTGCATGGCGATCAGCAGAATTTCGGCGGCCGGCAGCACGGCCGCGTGCAGAATGTACAGCCGCGACAGCGTGTGTTCGTTGTACGATTCGCCAGCGAGCAGCATCCGCTTGCCGATCGCCCCCACGACCGGCACCGTGTCCATGATGTTGGCTCCGACCGTCGCGCCCCAGTAGCTGAGCTGTTCGTACACGAGGCTGTAACCGGTGAAGCCCAGCATCAGCGTGCAGCCGAGGAGGAAGCAGCCGATCATCCAGTTGATCTCGCGCGGCTTCCGGTACGCGCCGGTGAAGTAGACTCGGATTTGATGCAGGATCACCGCCGCGATCATCCCCGTCGCCGCCCATTTGTGGACACTACGGATGTACCAGCCGTACGGCACCTCGTGGGTGATCTGCCACACCGAATCCCACGCCGTCGCCGTCGAACTCTGGTAGTAAAACGCCAGCAGGATGCCCGTGAAAATCTGCACGACGAACAGCTACGCCGGCGTCCCACCGAGACAGAACCACCACCGCTTCAAATGACTCGGCACCGGCTCGGCTGTGATCTCGCGCAGCGTCTCCCCCGAGATCGGCAGTCGCTCGTGAAACCAAGCGGTGATGGCGTGCATGATGATCTTCGTTTGATTCCTCCCCTCTCCCCTTGGGGGAGAGGGGCCGGGGGTGAGGGGCGGTCCAAACTTCTCTGTGCGGCCTCGCAGGCAAATCGCTCGCGGCACCCCTCACCCTAACCCTCTCCCCAAAGGGGAGAGGGAACTCGCGTGCGCGTCGCTCGGTCTCCCGCGCGGAACGGGCACCTGGATGAACAGCAATCCGTCCTCAACCTGCAACGGAAATCGAGCCAGCGATTGACCCGCTGCCTTCGGCGGCCCCTCGGTCGCTTTGCCAGTGGGATCGAACGCCCCGTTGTGGCACGGGCAGAAGAACCGGTTGTTCACCCCCTCCCAGTGAACCTGGCAGCCGAGGTGCGGGCAGACACTCGACAACGCGACGAAATCGTCCGCCGTCCCGGAGTCGCCTCGGCGGGCGATCGCGATCGACTGGCCTTGCGGCGCACGGTATGCGATCGCTTCGCCGACCTTCACTCGCGACAGTTCGGTCACGAACAGCCACGCCAGGTCCGCGGCGGGTGCCGAGTACAAGAATTGCCCGGCGATGCTGGCGAACATCCCGTACCCGCCAGCCAACCCTCCCGCCATCGCGGCGGCGGAGAGCGAGTTCAAGAACGAACGGCGAGAATTCTCCGGCGGGGAGTCGTCTTCGATTTCGATCACGATGCGCATCCTTTCCGTCACGCGACTGGTGTGCGAACCCGTGCGAGTTTGACTCGGCGGGCACATTCGCACGGCCCAAGCAGCCCATCCGAATCGAGGCCTGAAGCGCCAGCAATGGCGTTTCCCATTGCATCCTTCGCTCGCGCTTCAGGCTTCAATTGTCGTGCGAACGACGTGTCGCCAATTTGCCGGCTTCGACGCACGCGAACAAACCCAGCGATGTCAGCACAGCCAGTCCCAGATCGCGCGGCGACAACGCCACGGTGTGGAACCAGCTCTGCAATTCGGGGACGTACACGACAAGCAACTGGAGTGCCAAGCCCATCACGACGGCTCCGGCGAGTCGCCAGTTGCTCCACTGGCCCAGCGTGAAGATCGTCTGCGTCGGCGATCGCACGGCCAGCGCGAAGAAAAGCTGCGATGCGACCAGCGTGAAAAACACGAGCGTGCGGGAGTACCCTTCGGAGGGATCGGCCAAGCCGCCGCTCAGGCCGAACCGGAATAGGGCGAGACACGTCACGGCCATGAAGACGCTGGGCCAGCCGATCTGCCACGCGGTCCCTCCCAGCAGACTGTCGTCGCGAAGAACAGGCCGGCGGCGCATCACGTCCGGTTCGGCCGGCTCGTACCCCAAGGCCAGCGCGGGCAAGCCGTCGGTCACGAGGTTGATCCACAAAATCTGAGCCGGCAGGAGCGGCAAGGGCCATCCCAATACGATGGCGAAGAACAGCACGAGGATTTCCACAGCGTTCGACGTCAGCAGGAACCTGACGAATTTGCGGATGTTGTCGTACACTACACGACCTTCCTCGATGGCCGCGACGATCGTGGCGAAGTTGTCGTCCGCGAGGACCATCGCCGCGGCTTCCTTGCTGCCATCAGTGCCGGTGATCCCCATCGCCACGCCGACATCCGCTTGCTTGAGCGCGGGGGCGTCGTTGACGCCGTCGCCCGTCATCGCGGTCACCGTACCCGTTGCCTGCAGGGCGCGAACGATCCGCAGCTTGTGCTCGGGGGACACGCGGGCATACACGGCCACGGTCGGGACCGCTTCGGCGAGTTGATCGTGGGACATCCGATCGAGGTCCACGCCTATGAGCAATCGGTCGCCGTCCCGCATCAGCCCGAGATCGTCGGCGATCGCGCGGGCGGTGCTCGGGTGGTCGCCGGTGATCATCACCGGACGAATCCCGGCCGATTGGCAACGGCGGATGGCATCGGTCACCTCGCGACGCACGGGATCGACGATCGCGATCAGGCCGAGTAAACCCAGGTCGCGCTCGACGGCTTCGGCGTCGTCCGGCAGCGACTCGGAGTTCCATTTCCGCGCGGCAACCGCCAGCACGCGCCGACCGCGCATCGCGAGCCGTTCGGCTTCATCCAGCCATTTTTTGCGAGCCGCGTCGTCGAGTTGCTCGGCCGCGTGGCCGATCCCCGCGGCGGTGCAGCGTTCGAGGATTCCTTCCACGGCCCCTTTCGTGAACGCGATCCAACCGTCCGACGGCGAGCGATGCAGCGTGGTCATGCGCTTGCGCTCGGACGAGAACGGCAGTTCGTCTTCGCGAGGCCATTCGTGACGCAGCGTGCGCGGATCCAGTTCGTGTGCGATGGCGGAACGCAGCAGGGCGGCTTCGGTCGGAGCACCAACCACGTCGCCGGTCGGCGAGATTTCAGCGTTGTTGCACAGCACGGCGCCGCGCAGCAGTTGCTCGGCGAAATCGTCGCGGTCCGCGCGGTACGGCACGATTTCGCTCACGCTCATCCTGCCTTCGGTCAGCGTGCCGGTCTTGTCGCTGCAAATGACATCGACCGAACCGAGAGTTTCCACGGCGGCCAGTCGGCGAATGAGCGCCCTGCGGCTCGCCATCTGTTGCGACCCGCGCGCCAAGGCCACGGTGATGACGGCCGGCAACCCTTCGGGAATGGTCGCCACCGCCAAGCTGACAGCGGTCAGCAGCATGTGCGTCAGCAGTGCCTGATCCCAGTCGGAGATGTTTTCGCGCAGGACTCCGGCTGCGAACACAACCACCGCCGTGGTGATGACCACGACTGCCAGCTTGCGGCTGAGGGACGCGAGTCGCTGCTGCAGCGGAGTCTGACCGGCGTCGGCTTGTTCGAGCAGGTGGGCGATCTTGCCGAGTTCAGTTGCCATCCCGGTGGCGATGACGATCGCGCGGCCGTGACCGGTCGTGACCGCCGTGCCCGCGTACACCATGCAGGTTCGGTCGGGAAGTGGCGTTTCCGGTGGCTCGGCGACGATGCTTTTGTCGATCGGCAGCGATTCGCCGGTCAGCGGCGCTTCGTCGGTCTGCAGATCGACCACTTCGACGAGCCGCGAATCCGCCGGCACGCGCGATCCCGTGATCAGTTCGATCAAATCCCCCGGCACGACGTCGGTCGCGGATACTTCTTGCAAGTGGCCGTCGCGCCACACGCGAGCCACCGGCTGGGAGAGTTGCTTGAGCGCGGCGATCGCCTTTTCAGCCTTCCACTCCTGAAGAAATCCAATGATCGCGTTGGCCACGACGATCAAGCCGATCAGCACGGCATCAGCCCATTCTCCGATCAGTGTGCTGAGGAGGGCGGCGGCCAGGAGCAGCCAGACGACCAGGTCGGCGAATTGGCTGAGGAACATCTGCAGCGGGGTTCGACCCTGCGCTTCGCGAAGCCGGTTGGGCCCGTGCTGTTCCATGCGGCGAGCCGCATCGGACGACGAGAGGCCAGCACGCAGGTCCACGCTCGCCGCGCGAGCCACTTCTTCCGCCGGAGCCGCCCACGGATGAAATGCCTCAGACGTCGATGATGTCACGGTTTGTGTCGATTCTTGTGCGTTGGCCATGGCAGCCAGACTTGTTCGTCCAGTCCAATTGGCGAACGGCATGCCATACGGATCGATTGCTGTTCCGGATCAGCTTAGACCGGAGAGCAGCAGTCCGACAAGGTACGCGAGTGCGGCCGCTCCGCCCCCCATCGCCAGCGTTTCCAAGCCCGATCGAATCCAATGCTCATTCACGAACCGCGACTTCGCCGCGCCGACCAGGAAGAATGCCACGGCAGTCATGATGGAACTGAGCACGAACATCCGTCCCGGCGTCACCGCGGTCGCAAACAGGATGACGAACGGCAGCAATGGCACGAAGCCGACGACCACAAACGCGGCGAATGTCGCCAGCCCCGCCCTCCACGGCGTGGGACCGGTCAGCGGCAGACCCCACTCGTCCGTGAGCATCGTGTCCACCCACAAGCGACGGTTGCTGGTGATCACGTTCGCGATTTGGTTCAGCAGGTCGCCATCAAAACCTTTCTGGCGAAAGATTTCGCGGATTTCATCGACTTCGCCCTGCGGGTAGAGATCGATGTGCCGTTCCTCCGTGCGGCGGGCATGGCCCAGCAACTGGCGATCGGCCTTCGTGCCCAGGTAGTTGCTGACCGCCATGCTGAACCCGTCGGCGACCAGATTCGCGAGGCCGAGGATGATGATCACGCTGCTCGGTAGCCCGGCCCCGACGACTCCAGCAATGACCGCGAACGTCGTCACCGCCCCATCGATGGCCCCGTACACGAAGTCGCGAAGATAGCTCGCCGCCGGCTGCCTCGCGATCCGTTCGATGATCGCGTCGGGCGAGTGATCGGCCAGCAGGGATTCGCGGTCCAGAGGATCAGCAGCCATGCAGGATTCGTCCGCGCAAGGACCGACAAATCAACAACCGGCATGTTTGTCGTCTTTCGCTCCGCGAAAGAACGCTTTTTCGCGGAGCGAAAGGCGACGGTTATTGATTCATCAGTCTTAACGGTCACAGCACGTCAATCTCGTTGGCGGCCAGTGCCAGCGTTGTGACCTCAAACAGCGCGGTCTGGGCCAACTGCTTGCCGTAGTATGTCCGAGACCACCCTCGCAACACCAGCCCCGAATCGATCCGCAGCAACCGAACTTCGCGAACAAGACCACCCACCCGCGACTGGACCTGATACTTCAGGTCCTGCAACCCTTCCGGGTCCGTGTTTTCAGACGTGAACGGGACTTGGGAGTCGATCGTGGTTGTCATGTGATGGCTCTGAGCGTCGGTGTGGAACGGGTTGATAGCTCTTCCGCATTCGGCGATTGCACTTCGACTGATTCATCGGATGGCCATGACGATGGCAATCAAGAAGGCAGCGACAGCCGCAACAAGCGCGACCAGTGCCGCACCACGCCCCAACTGCTTTCGACAGAAGATCGCCATCAGAAAGAGCGCTACTACCGACATGCCGAGCATCGCATTCGCATTGCCGATTGCCGTCCCGATCAAGAGGACGATTACGGCGATTGCCCCGAGCCATTCGTCTCTGCGGGAGTCCGTGTGCATCGTGGTTCTCCTTTCCATGCCGTGTGGCCGATCGGTTGATGATACACGTCACATCACGGGCACAGCCGCTCTGGAGACAGTGTGTATGGGTTTCTCGTGAGGCACCGGCGGCATCCGGATGGTCAGCACGGGACACGTCGCGGCCCGGACGACCGCTTCGGCCACGCTGCCGAGCAAGGCCCGAGCCAGACCGGTGCGTCCGTGCGACCCCATCACGATCAGGTCCGCGGACAGTTCGCGCGCCAGGTGCAGGATGACTTCCGGCGGGTTCCCCTGCCCCATCCGATACTCCACCGTCACGACCGGCTCGTCGGGCACGAGACCGTGCAACTACCTGGTGAGCATTTCGTCGAGATACCGCACTTGCGACTGGTCGGTCGAGAATGCGCCCGCCTCGTCGTTCACATGCAGCACCACCAACACCGCTTTTTGGTCGCGTGCTAACGAGCTGGCGACTTCAAATGCCGCTCGCGAACGGTCCGAAAAGTCGGTCGGATGCAGAATCGTTCGGACGGGGAACACGGCGACGTCCTCAGCGAGGCTTTGTGCTGAATCGCGGGCGACGCAAATAAACGGGGCGAACGGCCTCGTCGGCCCTCCGCGTGACACACTCGGGTTGCGGCAGCGAAATGTTGCACAATGCGGCCTCATCACGTCCCGCCTCGGGCAACTCCTCGCGGCGGATCCGTACTTCGGCGGGGGCTTCGAATCCAATCCGCACGCGGTTCCCCTGCACATCAATCACGGTCACGCGAATGTTTTCACCAACGAAAACCGCCTCGACCCGCTTTCGAGTTAGCACCAACATGTCGGCACCTCCCTGGCCAAATGGTTCCATTCGCAACAAAGGTTTCCACTTGAGGTTCTCTCAAGGCAATCGCCGTGCCGTTGGCGACAAACGGTCCAAATAGGCATATTCTGCCGGGAAAAACACGTGTCGAAGCCGCCGAAGTCCGGTGAATCGTCCGAGCGGAATCGCCTGTTTTGGGCGATGTCGCACATTCCGGAAGTGCGTTACCACATGGCGTTGCGAGGGTTTGGTAAGGCCGGTGCTCGGAGGCCCTGGCGTGCAACATGATGAGATTGCGGCGCGACCTTTGCCCAGCCGTTGCGGCCTGCTAACGTCCGGCTCGTCAGGCAGGCCGACGGAGGATTCGCGTGCCATCGATCACGTTGACGATCAACGATCAGCCGGTAACGGCGTTCGCCGGGGCATCGCTCTGCGAAGTCGCCCGCGATCAAGGGACCGAAATCCCCACGCTCTGCCATCACCCGGACCTCTCGCCCGTTGGCTCGTGCCGGTTGTGTCTCATTGAAATCGATGGCTGCGAGCACCTGCTCCCCGCCTGCAAGCAAACGGCGGAGGAAGGGCTTCGCGTGCGAACAGATTCGCCGCGCGTCATCGAAGCGCGGCGGATGGTGCTGCGCCTGCTGCTTTCGAACTACCATGCTGGCACCGCGACGCGGCGCGGCAGCGCGGAGACCGAGTTCGAACGGCGGCTGCGCGAGTACGACGTGCGGGCGATCGCGTCGACGTCGACATCGCGGCCGCACGTCGAGGACAGCGACGACAACCCGTTCATCCGCGTGGACCTGAACAAGTGCATCCTGTGCACGCGCTGCGTCCGAGCCTGTGCTGAAGTGCAAGGGCGATTCGTGTGGGGAGTCGCCGAGCGCGGCCACGAGTCGCACATCGTCGTCGGCGCCGGGATGTCGATGCTCGACGCCCGCTGCGAATCGTGCGGGGCCTGCGCGGCGTACTGCCCTACCGGTGCGCTCGACGATCGCCATTCGTTCGGACTCGGCGTGCCCGACCGATTGGTCACCACCACCTGCACGTACTGCGGAGTCGGCTGCCAGTTCGATCTGAATGTGAAGGACGATCGGATCATTCGAGTGACTTCGAACCCGGACGCTCCCGTCAACGGCATGCACCTGTGCGTGAAGGGGCGATACGGATTCGATTTTATGCACCATCCCGACCGGCTCACTCGTCCGCGTGTTCGTCGCGAGATTTTGGAAGGGCGTCCGCGCCCGACCGGCCAGCCACGCGGCGAGTGGATCGACGTCGATTGGGATCGAGCGCTCGATATCGTCGCCGAAAAGCTCGTCGCCGTGCATCGCGAATCTGGTTCGGCGGCGATCGGCATGCTCTCGTCCGCGAAGTGCTCGAACGAAGAAAACTACCTGGCTTAAAAACTGGCCCGGCAGGTGTTCGGCACGAACAACATCGACCACTGCGCCCGCTTGTGCCACTCGTCCACGGTGGCGGGGCTGGCAATGGCGTTCGGATCGGGTGCGATGAGCAATTCCATGGACGACATCGCGGAGCATGCGGCCGCGATGTTCGTCATCGGATCGAACACGACCGAGCAGCACCCGGTGTTCGGTTCGATGCTGCGGCAGGCGGTTCTGCAACGCGGGGCGAAACTGATCGTCGCCGATCCGCGCAAGATTGACCTGACCGAATTCGCGGATCTCCACCTTCGACAGCGACCCGGAACCGACGTGGCGCTGCTGAACGGCCTGACGCACATCATCGTGGCGAAGGACTGGCACGACCCGTCGTTCGTCGCCGCTCGGTGCGAAAACTTCGACGCGTTCCGCGTGTCGCTCGAAGCGTATCCGCCCGAATCCGTGGCCGCGATCACCGGCGTGGCGGCTGCCGATCTGCATCGCGCGGCCGAACTGCTGGCGCGGCTCAAGCCGATGGCAGCGATCTGGGCGATGGGGATCACTCAACACACGACAGGCGTTCTGAATGTGCTGGCGCTCGCGAACCTACAGATGTTGCTCGGAAACCTTGGCGTGCCCGGCGGCGGCGTAAATCCGCTGCGCGGGCATAACAACGTGCAGAGATCGTGCGACATGGGTGCGCTGCCAAACGTGTTACCGGGGTATCAGCCCGTGACCGACGCAGCCGCGAGAGACAAATTCCGGCGAGCCCGGCGAGCGTGGGAACTCTCGGCAAGCACTGGCGGACAAGCCGCCGGTGGCACCCCGCCAGTTGTATCACCGACGAACTTCGACCTGCCCGCGTCGCCCGGTCTGACGGTGACGGAACTGATCGCGGCTGCCGGCGAGCGACGTGTTCGCGGTCTGTACATCATCGGCGAAAACCCCGTCCTCACCGATCCCGACAGCGGTCACGTGCGACGATGCCTCGCCGCGGCGGAGTTCGTCGTGCTGCAGGAAATCTTCCCGTCGGCCACGTCGGTGTACGCCGATGTCCTGCTGCCGGGGACCACGTTCGCCGAGCGATCGGGCACGTTCACGAACACCGAGCGGCGGGTGCAACTGTTCCGGCAGGAGATCCCTCCCGACGGCAATTCGCGATCCGACTGGTGGATCATCTCGGAAATGGCGAAGCGATGCCTGCGGATGCAGAACCGCGCGCCGATCGGCAGAGCGGCCCGCTGGGACTACGACGGTCCCGTGGCCGTCCTCGACGAGGCCCGTTCGCTGACGCCGTCGTACGCGGGCATTTCACACACGCGACTCGAGCGCGGTGACCGGCTGCAGTGGCCCGTCCCCGGCGACGATCATCCAGGCACGCCGATTCTGCACACGAAACATTTTCCGCGCGGACGCGGACGATTTCACGCCGTCGAACACCTGCGTCCGCACGAACTGCCGGACGCGGCATTTCCCTTCCTGCTCACGACTGGCCGCGTTCTGTATCACTGGCACGGCGGCGAAATGACTCGGCGAAGCCACGGGCTGGCCGAAGTCTGCCCCGAGGCCGTGGTCGAAGTGTCACCCGACGATGCTGCCCGGTTGCAACTCGCCGACGGAGCCAACATCCGGCTGACGTCGCGTCGCGGCTCGATGCGGGCCCGCGCGGCGATCTCCGACCGTGTCGCTCCTGGAATCGTGTTCGGAAACTTCCATTTCCCGAGCGACCACAACGTCAACAACCTCACCATCGCCGCCCTCGATCCCGTGTCGAAGATTCCCGAGTACAAAGTGTGCGCGGTGGCCGTGGCGCTGGATGCCTGAACACGTCGCTTCGACCGACGAGATGGCTGGAACGAGCCTGCCGCATGGTCTATCCTCCATCGTCGGTCCTCGATCTACCAACCGTGAGGAGTGTTTCCATGCCTGCCCGTCGCGCCCTCGTCAGTGTGAGCGACAAGACCGGCCTCGGCCCGTTCGTGCGGTCGCTCGTGGAACTCGGTTTCGAGATCATCTCGACCGGCGGCACGCGGCGGTTCCTCGTCGAACAGGGTGTGCCGGTGATCGACATCTCGGCGTACACCGGCTTCCCCGAAATGATGGATGGCCGGGTGAAAACGCTGCATCCGAAAGTTCACGGTGGCCTGCTGGGGCGACCGGACCTCGCCGAGGATGCGGCGTCGATGCAGGAGCATGGCATCCAGCCCTTCGAGCTGGTGGTCGTCAACCTGTACCCGTTCGAGGAAACCATCGCCCGCGCCGGCGTGACCGTGGCCGAGGCGATCGAGAACATCGACATCGGCGGGCCGAGCATGGTGCGATCGTCGGCGAAGAATCATGCCTACGTGGGAGTCGTCACGCGGCCGAATCAGTACGACCAGGTGCTGGCTGAACTGCGGAAGGGTCCGATGTCGGCGGGGTTCAAACGAGAACTCGCCGCCGCCGCGTTCGAGATGACCGCGCGGTACGACCGGGCGATCGCCGATTACATGGCCACGCTGGTGGCGTCGGGCGGCAGCACGGTGGTCCAGTCGGGTGATGCCGCGGCGGACGAGCGGTCATCGCCGTTCCCAGCCGCGCTGTCGTTGAGTTTCGTCCGCAAGCAAGAGCTGAGGTACGGCGAGAACCCGCACCAGCAGGCCGCGTTCTACATGGAATCGAACGCGCACCCCGCGACGCTGGCGGCGGCGGAGCAACTTCACGGCAAAGAACTTTCATACAACAACCTGCTGGACCTCGACGCGGCGTTCAACATCGTCCGCGAGTTCGCCGTTGTCTCCCCCCCTTATCAAGGGGGGGCGGTGGGGGTCGCGCCCGCAGCCGTGGCGATCATCAAGCACAACAACCCGTGCGGCGCGGCGGTCGCCGATTCGTTGGCCGAAGCGTTTGCGAAGGCGCTGGCAGGAGACCCCGTGAGCGCGTTCGGCGGGATCATCGGCTGCAACCGCGTCGTCGATCTGGCGACGGCGGACCAACTGTGCAGCCCGGACCGCTTCGTCGAAGCAATCATCGCGCCCGGTTTCACGGACGAAGCGTTCATGGCACTGACGACGCGTCCGAAATGGAAGGCGAACGTGCGGCTGCTCCGCTGTGTGGCGCTCAACGAACCGCGCCCGCTGGCGCTCGAATACCGACGTGTCACCGGCGGGCTGCTCGTTCAAAATCTGGACGAAGGGGCCGATCCCGAATCGGAATGGAAGGTCGTCACCAACCGAGTGCCCACCGCGGCCGAGATGTCGGACCTGCGGTTCGCGTGGAGCATTTCGCGGTTTGTCAAATCGAACGCCATTCTGCTGGCGAAAGCCGGCAGTGTCGTCGGTGTCGGCGCGGGTCAGATGAGTCGCGTGGACTCGGCGAACATCGCGGTGACGAAAGCGGGCGACCGAGCGAAAGGGGCGGTCGTGGCATCGGACGCCTTCTTCCCGTTCCGCGACGGCCTCGACATCCTCGCGAAAGCGGGCGTCACCGCCGTGATCGAACCGGGCGGCAGCCGCAACGACGCCGAAGTCATCGCCGCCTGCAACGAGCAACACGTGGCGATGCTGTTCACCGGCCGAAGGCACTTCAAACATTGAGGTCGTGTTATTGCGAGTGGGTATGGCCGGCTCTCGCCGAGAGCTGCGATTGTCTCCGCCCTCGGCGAGAGCGGGCTACGGTTGGGAGAGCGAGACCATGCGTTGCCTCGTCGGATTTCTGACCTGCGTTTCTCTGTGGCCAGCGACCCTCGCGTCAGCCGAACCGGTCGACTACGTGAAACACGTCAAACCGATTCTTGCCAGGCGGTGCTACGCCTGTCACGCGTCGCTCAAGCAGAAGGCCGGGTTGCGGCTCGACACGGGGATCGCGATCCGGCGCGGAGGCGATTCGGGGCCGGCGGTCGATCCGGCTGACGTGGACGGCAGCCTGCTGATCGAGCGAGTCACCGCGACGGTGCTCGCCGAGCGCATGCCTCCCGAAGGCGAGCCGCTGGCCGCCGAGCAGATTCAGATTTTGAAGGAGTGGGTGCGCGGAGGGGCCGCGTCGCCGGAGAACGAACAGCCGGAGCGGGACCCGCGCGAGCACTGGGCGTTTCGGACGCCCGTACGACCGCCGGTGCTCACCGTCAAGCACGCCGATCGCGTTCGCAATCCAATCGACAACCTCGTGCTGATCGAACTCGAGCGCCTTGATCTCACGCCGAATCCGCCGGCCGACAAGTCGACGCTGCTCCGCCGAGTTTACTTCGACTTGATCGGTCTGCCGCCGACGCGCGATGAACTGCTCGCGTTCCTCGCGGACGAATCGCCCGATGCGTACGAGAAAGTGGTCGAGAAGCTGCTGGCCAGCCCGCAGCATGGCGAACGCTGGGCACGGCATTTGATGGACGTCTGGCGTTACAGCGACTGGTACGGACGCCGCGCGGTTCCCGACGTGTGGAACAGCGCTCCGCAGGTGTGGCGCTGGCGGGACTGGATCATCCGCTCGCTCAATTCGGACAAGGGCTACGATGCGCTGCTCCGCGAGATGCTGGCCGCCGACGAAGTGGCTCCCGAGGACGACGACGCCCAGGTGGCGACGGGGTACCTCGTCCGCAACTGGTACGCACTCAACCCGAATCAATGGATGCGGGAAATCGTCGAGCACACGGGCAAGGCGTTTCTCGGCCTGACGCTCAACTGTGCCCACTGCCACGATCACAAGTACGACCCGATCAGCCAGGAGGAGTACTTCCGGTTCCGCGCGTTCTTCGAACCGATCGACCTGCGGCAGGATCGCGTGCGCGGCGAACCCGACCCCGGGCCGTTTCAAAAGTACGAGTACTCGGTGCTGCGAAAAGTGCAGCAACTCGGCCGCGTGAGCGTGTTCGACGCGAAGCCTGACGCGAAAACGCAGATGTATCTGGGCGGCGACGAGCGAAACTTCGAGAAAATGCCGGCCGTGGCCGCCGGTGCGCCGGCATTTCTCGGCGGCGACTTGCTCCACATCGAGCCAGTGTCGCTGCCCCCGGCGGCACACTATCCCGGTGTGAAACCGTGGTTGCAGGCGGAAGAACTCGCGGCGCGCGAACAGGCGGTCGCGGCGGCACGCATGGCCATCGGACCCGCGACCGAAGCCGTCTCGGCGGCGAAGCAGGCGGTCGCCGAGATCGAGGAGCAGGAGCGACAGGCGGGCGAGTCGAAGTCGCCAGCCGACCCGGACGGGTTCAAGTTGCCGGGTGCCACGGGCGGCTTGTCCGCCCGTGGGGATGCGGGAGATGATCGCACTGGCAGCAAGCTGCCAGTGGCACCCGCCGGCGGTGCCGAATCCAAGTCGCCAGCCGACCCGAAACTCGCCGACAAGAAGTTGGCGGCGGTGCGGAAGCTGATCGCCGCGCAAGCCGACTTGCGGGTGAAGCAAACGCAGCTCGCGACAGCGGAGGCTCAATTGGACTTCACGCGTGCACGAATCGCAGCCGACCAGGCCAGGTTCAAGTTGCCGGGTGCCACGGGCGGCTTGTCCGCCCGTGCGGATCAGAGTGACGATCGCACTGGCAGCAAGCTGCCAGTGGCACCCGACGGTGGTTCCGAATCGAAGTCAGCCGAGACAGCGAGTCCGCTGGCACAGGCAGCCAGCAAAGCCGAGCGTTTCGCCGCGCTGCGGGCGGCTGAGGAAAAGCTGGCGTTGGCCGAACAGGCGAAGCTGGTCGCGGAGTCCACGGGGCCTGACAAGATCAAGTCGGCCGAGCAGCAGGTGGCGGCGGCGAAGGCGGCAGTCGAAGCGGCGACGAAGGCGCACGCCGCCGACGGCACGACGTACTCGCCGCTGACTTCGACCTACCCGCCGCAGAGCACCGGGCGACGGAAGGCGCTCGCCGACTGGATCATTCGGGCGGACCATCCGCTGACGAGTCGGGTCGCGGTGAATCACGTTTGGGCGCGGCATTTCGGTCGGCCGCTGGTGGCGACGGTGTCCGACTTCGGTCGCAACGGCGCTGCGCCTTCGCATCCCGAGTTGATCGACTGGCTGGCCGTCGAGCTGCGCGAACACGGCTGGAGCCTGAAGCACCTGCACCGGTTGATCGTGCTGTCGAACACGTATCGGCAGTCGAGCCGGGTCGAGAGTCCAGAGTCCAGATTCGAGATTGCCGCGCCGTCCTCTGGACTCTCGACTCTGGACGCTCGACTCGCGAGCGATCCCGACAACCGCTGGCTGTGGCGGTTCCCCGAACGCCGGTTGGAAGCCGAGCCGCTGCGGGATGCGATCGTGTTCGCGGCGGGCGAGCTCGACGCGACGATGTTTGGTCAGCCGCTGGCGAACGATCCGGAATCGATGTCGCGCCGGCGGGCGATTTATTTCAGCGTCTACCCCGAGGACGGCGGCGCTCAGAAATTCCTCGAAATGTTCGATCCGCCCGATCCGTGCGACTGCTACCGGCGCACCGAGAGCATCGTCCCGCAGCAGGCGCTGGTGCTGACGAACAGCCGGTTCCTGCTGCACCACAGCCGCGTGTTGGCCGGCAAGCTGACGCGGCAGTGCCCGCTGCCGGCGGGGGCGGATGATGTTTCGCCCTCGCAGTCGCGCTTCGTCCAGGCGGCCTTCGAAACCGTGTTGACGCGCGCCCCGAACGGGCGGGAAACGACGGCTTGCCTCGAGTTTCTGCAACGGCAGGCGGAAGGAATCGGTCGCCGGACTGAGCCGGCTCCCACGGCAGGCGGCAACCCGCCGATCGCGGCTCCGTCGGCCGACCCGGCTCAGCGTGCGCGCGAGAGCCTCGTCCGAGCGCTCTTCAACCACAACGATTTTGCCGCCGTGCGGTGAGTTGAAGTCGGTCGCTTCTCATCCCGCTGTTCATTGGTTAGAACCGTTCTCGTGTCGCCGATTTGTAGGATGGGCACGCCTGCCCGTCCGTCATGGATCGAGTCGGCGAGGACACCAGACGGACGGGCAGGAGTGCCCATCCTGCACGATTTTCGGAGCACCCCGTGGCCGACCAGCGCGACTTCGACGAGTTCCTCGACAAGTTCAAGCGGCATCGCGAACTGATGCACGAGGAACTGCACAAGGTGATTATCGGGCAGGACGCCGTGATCGAACAGATTTTCGCGGCCATCTTCACGGGCGGGCACTGCCTGCTGGTCGGCGTGCCGGGGTTGGCAAAGACGCTGCTCGTTAGCACGATCGCCCGCATTCTGGACGTGCAGTTCAAGCGCATTCAATTCACGCCCGACCTCATGCCGTCCGACATCACCGGCACGAACGTGCTGGACGAGACGGAGGCCGGCAAGCGCGAGTTCCGGTTCGTGCAGGGACCGGTGTTCACGAACATTTTGCTGGCGGACGAGATCAACCGCACGCCGCCGAAGACACAGGCCGCGCTCCTGCAGGCCATGCAGGAACACGAAGTCACGATCGGTCAGACCACGTACCCGCTTCCCGATCCGTTTTTCGTCATCGCCACGCAGAATCCGATCGAGCAGGAGGGAACGTATCCGCTGCCGGAAGCACAGCTCGACCGATTCATGTTCAACATCAAGGTCGATTACCCGACGTTCGAGGAGGAGGAACAGATCCTCACCACGACGGGGACGGGAGAGCGGCCGGAGATTCGGAAGGTGCTCTCCGCGAAGGCGATTCAGTTTTTGCAGAAGCAGATCAACCAGGTCGAAGCGGCTCCGCTGACGATCAACTACGTGGCTCGGCTGGTGCGGGCGACCCGTCCCGCCGACCCGTCGTCGCCGAAGTTTGTGAAGGAACTGGTCGATTGGGGAGCCGGACCGCGCGCCGGCATGTTTCTGATCGCGGGCGGCAAGGCGATGGCGGCGATGGATGGCCGACCCAGCGTGTCGGTCAACGACATCAGAAAGGTCGCGGTTCCGGTGTTGCGTCACCGGTTGAGCACGAACTTCCAGGCTCAGGCCGAGGGCTTGAAGACGGAAGACGTCATCGATCGTCTGGTCGCCGAAATCCCCGAGCCGCCCGTGCCGAAATACGAGAAGGGATGACGCGCGATGCGATACCTCGGCGCGATCGAGCCTGCGCTGTGCGTGATCGCGTTCGTGTTCGGAGCGTGGAGGGGTGCGGAGGAATTGCACACCACGCTGACCGAAAAGTCGCCGACACCGATCGCCATCGAAAAGTTTGCGGCTGACTATCGAGGTCAACGCTGGTTGGAAGTTCGCGGGCGGTTGGCTGTCGAGCACCGTCAGGTTGAAAGCAGCCGTCACGAGGCGCACGTGGGCCGGACCCTGCATTACGTCCGGTTGCCGGTCGTGCCCGAGCGGTGGCAGCTGGCGGATCCGGTCCAGGTCGTGGGCGTCTTCGGACCGTTCACGCTCGAAGAATTGGATGCGTGGGTGAAACAACGCGCGGACCATCCGATCGGCGAGGTCGTGGGCGTGACGCGGACGGACGTGTACAACTTCAGCCACCTGTTTCCGCGGCTGCGGCCGGCTGCGTCGGTCGTGTACGTGAACTCCGGCACCACCCCGGCCGGACTCCACAACATGGCGATCTTTCTCGGCATCTGCGCGGTCAGCCTCGTGCTGTTGATTCGCAGGGTCCGCCGGGAAGTTGGCGCACGACGCACTTTGCACTGTAGCCCGCTCTCGCCGAGAGCGGCCGAACGATAGACGGCGGCCGCCTCCACCGCTCTCGGCGAGAGCGGGCTACACTGGGCGCAGGCACTTCGCAAAGTGCGTCGTGCGCCCCGGGAAGTCGGATCGAACGACGCGCGCGAACCGGCGGATGCCTGAACCGGTGAGTGCCATCGATGCTGCCGATGACGCGGCTCGCGCCGAGAGCGGCGCTGAGTCATCTGGTTTAGACAGACGGCTCTCGGCGAGAGCCGACTACATTTTCTGCAATGTGCGTCGCGGAACCGGTCGGCACCGGTTCCACGATGCGAGATTGCAGCGCGATCGGCGCGGCATCGCCTGCGGAAGTCGCGGGGACGACGGTGGCGAATTCGCTCACGGCGTCCAGCCATTCGGCGGAGATTCGATCCTGCCATGCGTTCGGGATCAGGACGACCAGCCGCTTGGCTCCCTGCGTGCGGTTGGGCAGGATGGCGTAGAACCGGTCGAGGTAGCTCGTGGTGCGAAAGCACGCGCGGCGCATCGTGTCGAGCGATTCGATCGTGATCCGCTCCGGGTCGCCGGTTGGTTCGAGAAGCACCTGCAGCGTGGTGTGCGGATTGTCGGCGAGCAACCGCGTGACGCAATCGACCGCTTCGGACGCATCGTGATCGAAGTCGCTCGACCGCAGCCAGAGCGTGAAGGCTTGCGAGCGTTCCCCGGGAGGGCGAGGCTTCTGCCGAGCCGCGTCGTCCAAATCGACTCGCCACATTCTCGCGATGCGATCCGGCTCGGCAGGAGCCTCGCCCTCCCGCAGGTCGCCCTCCCGCAGGTCGCCCTCCCGCAGGTCGCCCTCCCGTGCGGATTCGGCGTTCGGCACGACCGGCGGCGGGAGCGGATCGAACTCGGTGTCGAACAAGTCTTCGGCCTCGGCCATCAGTTGATAGAAGTCGAACAGGTCGAGCGTGGGCGTGCCGAGGACGTAGTACGGCGGCCGGGGTTGAAACTTCAGGCCTAGCGTGGCCGCTTCGTGGCGGAAGGCGGTGCCGGGGAGAATCGCGAGGTTGAAGACTTGCACCTCGTCGTACAAGCCGCTGCCCTGCAGGTAGTGCATCCCGCGGCGAACTGATTCGGCCGTGTCGCCGGGAAGGCCGATGATCAGGTCCACCTCTACTTCGATCCCCGCGTCGCGGAGCGCTCGCACGCCGCGCTCGAACGAGCGGAGATTGTTCTTGCGGTCCATCAACTCTTGAGCCACGGGGTCGATCGACTGCAAGCCGATTTCGACTTCCGTGAAGTTGGCGTCGCGAAGCAGCCGGGCGATTTCGGGCGTGATCCCTTCGGCTCGCAGTTCGCCGAAATACGTGAACTGCCGGTCGCGGTTGCACTCGGCCAGCAACCGTACGAATCCGGCGAAGTCTCGCCGCTGGTTCAGGGTTGGGTCGAGCAACACCACCTCGCGGGCTCCGCGTTCTGCGGCGTGCCGCAGGTTGGCGACGATTTTCTCCCGCGACAAAAAATAGAGGTCGTCGTAGGCCTTCGGGTAGTAACAAAACTTGCACTTGAAGATGCAGCCGCGAATGGTTTCGAGCAACAGGAGTTGTTCATCGGCCGCGTCGAGAATTCCCGCGAGGTACGGCGACGAGACGAGATCGAGGTTGGGGAGCGGCTTGCGAGGCGGCGGGAGTGGCCGGCCGGCGACATGCAGTCCGGCGATCGTGTCCGCTGGCACGTCGTGCCGGATCAACGCCGCCAGCAGATCGACAAATGTTTGTTCTCCTTCGCCGATCGCGGCGAAATCGACCGCCGGATGGTCGAGCACCCAGGCGTTGTCGGCGGTGACTTCGGGACCGCCGAGGATGATCCGCACGTCGGGCCGCCGCTCCTTCAATCGTGCGGCGATCCAGAGCGTGCGGTCGATGTTCCAGAGGTAGCAGGTGAATCCGACCAGCCACGGATCGCGATCGAGAATCTCGGCGACCAGCGCCTGATCGCCCAGCGAGTTGGCGAGCGGAGTCGGCAGGATGTCGATCTCGAACTGATCCTCCAGCCCGGCGTTTCGCGCATGCAGTTTGAGATAGCCCGCCGCCAGCGGCACGTTGGCCCTGGCGGGTTCAAGCCCCGGCTGCGGGATCGGAAGCTGGATGAGAAGGATTCGACGACGTGATGGCATGCCGACAGTCTAACGCGACCGGCGGATCAATTCACAGCGCGGTGCGTAGACTTTGGATTGGAGACAGCACCGGATATTCTGTCGCGGTCGATTGGGTAGTCGCGTCAAACAAACACCATCCGCAAACTCAGGGAGCATCTCACCATGACAAGGCACGTGATCGGGCTGCTGTTGATCGGTTGGATGACGTTGATTGGAGCAACGACAGTTCGGGCCGTCGACTTTCCGATTCCATCCACGGTGGCCGACGGAGGGAAGCTCGTCTCGGTCTACAGCGATGACCGGTTCTTCGAGGGGCCGACGTGGGACCCTAAAACGAAGAAGCTGTATTTCACGGCGTTCGGCAGCGGGAAGGATGCGACGCAGATTCTGCGGCTGGACGGGCCGGGAAAGGTCACGGTGTGGGCCGACAAGACCGAGGGGGTGAACGGCACGTACCTCGCCAACGACGGGCGATTGATCGGGGCGCAGGCGTTTGGTCATCGCGTGATGAGCTACGCGATTGGAGCCGACGGGCCGGCCGAAACGCGGATACTCGTGTTTGACAACAAGCTCAACCAGCCCAACGACATCGCTCAGGCTCCCAACGGGAACATCTACTTCACCGATCCCGATTTCGACAAGCGCGAGAAGTCGGCGGTGTACCTGCTGAACATCAAGGGGGATGTCGTGAAGATCATCCACGACATGCCGGTCCCGAACGGGCTGAAGGTATCGAACGAAGGGCAAACGTTGTACGTCGGCGACAGCCATCTGGCGTTGTGGCGTGCGTATTCGATTCAATCGGACGGGACGGCAGGACCGGGCCGCGTGTTCTTCAACCCCGACACCGATCGAAAGGATGCTCCCGACGGGATGAGCGTGGATGAAAAAGACAACCTATACTTGAGCGGTCGCGGCGGGGTCTGGGTGGCGGACAAATTCGGCAATTCGCTGGGTCTGATCGCGGTGCCCGAATTCTGTTCCAACGTGACCTTCGGCGGCGAGGACGGCCGGACGCTGTACCTCACCTGTTCGAAACAGGTTTACAGCCTGCCCATGAAGGTGCGAGGCGGTCAATTCACCCGCAAGGTCACGAAATGAACCGTCGATGACGGCGGGCCAGTGGCAATGACGAGGACGAAATGGCCGTCAGTCATCAAGCCCGGGTTGGCAGAGCGCTCGAGCTGCTGGTGCGAGGCGTGCGGCCGTTTGTCGAGTGCGGACTGGAAAAGGCGTACGGAGATCGTTGGGTCGAGACGGTCCAGAGTTCGCTTCGCAATCAGCGCGATGCGCCGAAGACATCCGAAGGCGAATTCGCCTGGGATGCCCAATTCACGCTGATCGTGATGACCGAGCATTGGAATCAGGTGTTCCGACAGCAGCTCGGCCCATTCGAACGCAGCCTGCTGAGCGAATTGCGCGAGTTCCGCAACAGTTGGGCGCACCAACGCGAGTTCAGCTTCGATGATGCGTACCGCGTGCTCGACAGTGTCGAGCGGTTGCTGACGGCAGTGGACAGCGACGAAGCCCGCGGAGTCCATCGCCAGCGCGAAGACCTGCTACGGGGTTGGATGCAAACCGTGGTCCGCAGCGAGACTCGCAACGCGCGTCGCATCCTGATGCGCGGCTGGCAGGTCGGAATCTACAGCATGTGCTGCCTGATCCTCGTGATTCAGGCGGCGTACCGGTTCGGCTGGCCCGCCCTCACGTCTGGCCTGATGATGGTCGCTGCGTTCACGTTCTTCATCCGGCAATGGTTGCGTCAGCCGGAGGCGGAGTTTGGCTTGCACGAGTGCGATCGCTGCGGCCGGATCATCTACCGTGAACCGTACCCGTATTGCGTCGGGGTGCCGGTCGCCGAACGTGACTTCGGTCTCTCGCCGGCGACAAGCTCATTGGCAGGCTAACCCGTGTTGCCCACGATTCAGGCTTCTGTTCTTCGTGTGCAGATCGGGATAAGAGCTCCCCGCGACTAATCATTTGCGGGCGAAAGCAACTCGGGCCAGCATTGCACGGGTGAGGCGGCTTCGACGCGCCGCTGCAACCGTTCGGCGCCGACCATGACCAGAAACGCCGGCAGTGCGATGGTCAGGACGCAAGCGCCCCCGATCACGATCGGTTCCCAACCGTTCGCGCCGTTGTTGGCTCCCGCAGCTGGCCCACCGATCGCCTGCTGAAGCAGGTTGACCACGGTGATCAGACAGACGACGCTCGCGATCGTCGTCGGAACGACAAGCCCGCCGATGATCATCCGCCGGACCGAGTTTCCTTTCGACGCGACCGGCGGCCACGAATCGCGCTGGCGCGAGTGTCCGATCGTCGAATCGGTCCAGACTCGCACGCGGTTCAGCCACGCCGACGCGACGGCCGCCAGTGTGACCATCGTTGCGACCAGCAGGCTGATCGTCCACGTCATGGCGGCGACGATGAAATGCTTCGGCAACGGCTGGGCGTTCTGACCCGGAGCCATCTCGATCCACGCCATCAGGATTGACCCCACGAACAGCAGTGCGAACGTCCACACGCAGACCTTCCAGCACCCGAGCGCGAGTTGAAACCAGAAGCAGCTTCGACCGCGACGCGGCACGGGATCGGTCCGCAAAAGCCAGATGGCTGCGGCCCAGTCGTTCCAGCCGAACTTGAGTGCCAGCACCACGATGCCCGCGGAGGTGTCGATCAGTTCCACCGCGACGATGGCTGCGGCTCCCAGCACGATCCACAGCCAGGCGGAATCCCAGATATCCGCCGACAGGTCGTCGTTGCCGTCGGTGTTCCAGTCTCGATGAATGGTCGTCATCGCAGTCAGTCGCTCGAAGTTTTCGATCGTCGGTGAAGATTGTACGCCGATGGAAGCAGTTTGTAAGCTGCGACCGCCCACGCACTCCAACAACGCCCGCACGAACCCTGATCGCCCCGCATGCCGAATTGGTACGACTACCCGGAGTTCTACGACCTCGCCTTTCGCGACGAAACGGAGCCGGAGGTAGACTCCATCGAGGCGGCCTGCCGCAGGTTCGCCAGCAGGCCGGTGCGGCGGATGCTGGAGGCGGGGTGCGGCAGCGGACGGCTGGTGGTGGAACTCGCCCGCCGCGGCTACGACGTGGCCGGCTTCGACACGAACGAGAAGTCGCTCGCGTACCTTCGGCAGCGACTGGCGCGAGCCAACCTGCATGCCGACGCCTTCGCTGCCGACATGGCCGACTTCCGTGTTTCGAAGCCGGTGGACGTGGTGCTCAACACGTTCAACACGTTTCGCCATCTGACGTCTGAATTCGCTGCCGAATCGCATCTGCGATGCGTTTCCGACAGCCTGCGGCCGGGCGGGCTGTTCATCCTCGGGTTGCATTTGCTTCCATTGGATGCGAGCGAAGAATGCACCGAACGCTGGACGGCAAAGCAGGGTCGAACGCGGGTCACGTTCACGCTGCGAGTCACCTCCACGTCTCGTCGGCAGCGCATCGAGCGGCTGAAGGTGTCGATGCTCGTCCGCTCGCCGCGTCGTGAATTGCGAGTCGCGACCGAGTTCCCGCTGCGAATGTACACGGCCGGACAGCTTCGTCGGTTGCTGGCAAGAGTCCCGGCGCTCGAACTGTGTGCCGTCTACGACTTCAACTACGAACTCGATCGCCCGCTGCCGCTGAACGACGTGCTGTCGGACACCGTCCTCGTGCTGCGAAAACGTGGCGAGTTGTCGCATCGCCGCCGATGAATCGCGTTGTCACGTTTCTTCCTCGCGACTATCATTCGCGCGGTTTCGAGCCGGGCGGTCTGGTTCGAGAGTGTTTTTGAAGCAGAATTTCCGACGATGTCCACCCCAGCCTTCCGCGTCGGCCTCGGCCACGACACGCACCGGCTCGCGCCCGATCGGGCGTTGATCCTCGGCGGCGTACGGATCGAGCACGACCGCGGATTGCTCGGCCACAGCGATGCCGATATCGTCCTGCACGCGATCACCGACGCTTTGCTTGGTGCCCTCGCGCTGGGAGATATCGGCGAACTGTTCCCTGACAGCGACCCCGCGAACAAGGATGCCGATTCGCGTGTCTTCCTCAACAAGGCCCTGCAAGTGGTCCGCGACCGCGGCTGGTCGCCGGTGAACGTCGATGTCACGATCCACGCCCAGCGCCCGAAACTCGCCTCGCACAAGCCGGCCATTCGCCAGTCGCTGGCCAACCTGCTGGCGTTGCCGCTCGACGCCGTCAGCGTGAAGGCCAAGACGGGCGAACACGTCGGCCCCATCGGCCGCGAGGAAGCGATGTCGGCGGATGCGGTGCTGCTCGTGGAGCGAAATGAGAGTTAAAGAGTATGGACTTGATTATGCAGCGATTCGTTTGCCCGTGTTGTGGGTTCCCGGAGTTGAAATTTGAACCGTATGAACGAATGGGACTTCCACCTTGGCTTGACCACGGGCCTCCACCATATCACCAACGATATGGTTATGCGTCGTTCGGCGTCTGCGATTGCTGCGGTTTTGAATTTGAATTTGACGACGATCCTGGCGCATCCGCTACCGCGAGTTCTTTCCACGATTATTTGGAACAGTGGATTGGGAATGGTTGCAAATGGTTTTACCCCAGTCGTCGTCCGGCAACATGGAGCTTGGATGAACAGTTGAGGAAAGCTGGGATTCAACGCTGAAATGCTCGACCGAGTGAGCAGGATGTCCGTCGGCAGTCGTCCAATGCAGAACACTCACGATGGCCGGAACCCACTGTATTCCGACTGGACCGGCGAAGGCGAATTGAAATAGAGTGAGGTGGGTGGTGCGGAGGTTTTCAGATGACCGACAACCTGATCACAATCGACCCCGAAATCCTTGGTGGAACGCCGGTGTTTCGCGGCACGCGCGTGCCCGTGCGGACGCTCTTCGAGTATCTCGAAGACAACTACACGTTGGATGAGTTTCTGGAGTGCTTCCCGTCCGTTTCGCGAGAAGTTGCCGTGGCCATGTTGGAGCGGTCCCGTTTCAAGGTCTTGGAGGATGTTGCATGAGAATTCTCCCGGATCAGTTTGTTTCATCGGAGAACTGGGCATGAATTGGGAATCACGCATCGTCAGTGACCCGGAGATTTGTCACGGCAAGCCTTGCGTTCGCGGCACACGGATCATGGTGTCGGTGATTTTGGACAACGTCGCCGCAGGACTGAGTTGGGACGAAATTGTGGAAGAGTATCCACCTCTCACGCGCGATGATGTCCAGGCGGCACTCGAGTATGCGGCCGCCTTAACTCGCGAAGAAGAACTGGTTCCGCTGCGATGAACCGAATGTCGATCAAGTTGGATGAAAATCTTGGTCGTTCCGCCGCGGAATTCCTGATCGCAGCAGGATACGTTGCGGACCGCGTCCACGATCAGGGATTCTCGGGTGCCAGCGATCAAGAGGTCTGGCGGCGAGTCTGTGCCGAGGGGAGGTTTCTGATCACCTTGGACCTGGATTTCTCAGACGTCAGACGGTTTCCACCGGGTAGCCATCCCGGCATCCTGCTGCTTCGACCACGAAGTAACGGACGCGACGCCGTGCTTGAAGTTTTGCGACGAGTCGTCCACGAACAACCACTGGAATCACTGGCCGGATGTCTCGCCGTCGCTGACCCGGTTAGAACTCGAATCCGCCGACCGAATTCTCCACCGGAAGTACCAGCCACAGCCAAATAGCCACGGACGATCATGCCCCTCCGCGTCTACAACACCCTCACCCGTCAGAAGGAAGATTTTCAGACAGTCGTCCCCGGCAAGGTCGGGATGTATCTGTGTGGGCCGACGGTTTACAAGCCAGCGCACATCGGGCACATGGTCGGGCCGGTGATTTTTGACACGGTCAAGCGGTATCTCACGTACTCCGGGTACGACGTGACGTGGGTCGTCAACATCACCGACGTGGACGACAAGCTCATCAACCGGGCGCGCGAAGCCGGCACGACGGTCGAAGCTCTCGCGAAGCAGATGACACAGGATTACTTCGAGAACCTCGCCACGATGGGGATCGCGGTTGGCCAGGACGGCATCGACGTGGTGCCGTACGCCACGCAGCACATCCGCGAGATGCTCGACATGATCCAGCGGTTGATCGACAAGGGCTTCGCGTATCCGCTCGGCGGTGACGTGTATTTCGACGTGACGAAAGACGCCGACTACGGCCAGCTCAGCAACCGGCGGCTCGACGAGTTGATGGCCGGTACGCGCGTCGAAGCCAACGATCGCAAGCGGCATCCGGCGGACTTCGCACTTTGGAAGGGATCGAAACCGGGCGAACCGGCGTGGGACAGCCCGTGGGGTCCCGGCCGGCCGGGCTGGCACATCGAGTGCTCGGCCATGAGCCTCAAACACATTGGCGAAACGCTCGACATCCACGGCGGCGGCCTGGACCTGATGTTCCCGCATCACGAGAACGAACTGGCCCAATCGGAAAGCTGCACGGGGAAGAAGTTTGCTCGGTACTGGTTGCACAACGGGCTGATGCAGGCCGGATCGGCCGCCGGCAAAGTCGGCGGCGGTCACGATCGCCACGGCGACACGCTCGACCGCGAATCTCAGGAAGCGAACAAGATCGCCGGTTCCAAGGGAGCAGCGTCAGTGAAGGAACTGTTCGCGAAGTTTCCGCCGGAGACGATCCGCTTCTTCCTGCTGAGCACTCACTACCGCAGCCCGATCCAGTTCAGCGACGACAACATCGCCGAAACCGGCAAGAGCATCGAGGGCTTTTACCGGCTGTTCGAGACGTTTGAGCGAATCACGGGCCAGGATTTCTACGCCTTGCCGACGGCGAAGATTCGCACGACGTCCACTCCGCTTCCCGACCAGCCCGCCGATTTCATCACCGAACTTCGTCAGCTTCGCGACCGATTCCTCGACGCGATGGACGACGATTTCAACACCGGCGGCGCGCTCGGTGTGCTGTTCGAAATGCGGAAGGCGATCAACGGTTTCATCACGTCGTTCAAACTCGAATCGACTGGCAAGTCCGACGCCGCGGCGCTGGCAGCCCTTGTGGCCTCGGTCACGCAGCTCAAGGAGCTCGCCAAACAGCTCGGCGTGTTCGTGAAGCCTCCGCCGAAGACCTCGACCGGCGCCGACGACGCCTTCGCCAGCGAACTGATGAAGCTCATCCTCGAACTCCGCGCCGAAGCCCGCACCACGAAGAACTGGCCGATGAGCGACAAAATCCGCGACCGGCTGAAGGAACTCAAAATCGTCGTCGAAGACCGCCCGGATGGGGTCACATGGCGGCGAGGTTAGCAAACTCAATCGAGGACAGATGCCATGACACAAAAGGCCCGTGCCGTTTACGAGCAAGGGATGCTCAAGCTGCTTGATCCCGTTTCGTTGGCGGAACAGCAAAAGGTCCAGGTGGAGATCACGCTGGTTGATGAAAAAGCCGCCGACACGGTTAGCGATCCGCTGGCGCACATCCGCATCAAGACGGGGATTCCCGATCTGGCAGAGAACTTTGATGACTACCGATTTGGACTCAAGAAGCCATGACGCCAGTGTTTCTCGACACGTCCGGGTTGATCGCCCTGATCAATGACGATGACCAGTGGCACCGCAAAGCCGAAGCAATTTGGTCGGAACTCGTTCGGACTCGCCGACGATTAGTAACCACGTCGCTGGTCTTGATTGAGTGTGGCGATGGGTTGAGCCGCCTGCACCAACGGCGGGCGGTTGTCGAACTCCGAGAAACTCTCCGGTCAATGGTCAATCTGACGATCGTACAAACAGTTGAGGCGTTGGAGGACCGCGCTTGGACGTTGTATCAAGACCGAACGGACAAGGATTGGGGCATGACCGATTGCGTGAGCATGACCGTCATGTGGGACGACTCCATCACAGAAGTGTTCGGACTGGATCGACACTTCCAGCAAGCTGGGTTTCAATTGCTCCTGAGCTGACGATCATGGACGAGCGTGGACGAAGCCGCCGCATCGACTCGGTTGACGCGGCTCCGCGTCCATTACTCACCACTCACCACTCACCACTCACCAGCCGCACCCTCGGCATCGACCCCGGCCTCAATCGCACGGGCTACGCGATCCTCGAACGGGGATTGCACGGGCCGGTGCTGTGCGAAGGGGGGGTGATCCGGTCCACGGGGAAGTTGTCTCTGGCGGAGAGGGTCCGCGAGATCGGAGACGGGTTGCGGGAGGTGATCGAACAATTTCGGCCGCAGGTGATGGCGGTCGAGCAGGTGTTTTCGACGGGGAGCTATCCGAAAACCGCCTTGCTGATGGCTCACGCGCGCGGGGCGATTCTGTTCACCGCGGCTTCGCTCTCCGTCGAGGTCGTGCATTACACGCCGCGGCAGATCAAACGCCTGCTGACCGGCAGCGGCAAGGCGGCGAAGGATCAGGTGCAGCGGGCGATCAGCCACGAGTTGGGGCTGGATCGGTTGCTGGAACCGAACGATGTCGCCGACGCGTGCGCGGTGGCGTTGTGTCATTACTACACCGTGAAAGTGCCGAGGATGGAGGATGGACGACGGAGGATCGAGGATGGAGGATCGAGGAGGGAAAGTCTCGCATGATCCTGTTCACGATTTGGTCGGTCGCATAATCTCCTGCCATCTTCAATCCTCCATCCTCCGTTCTCATCCAGCATGATCATCCGCCTCACCGGACGCCTTGTGCAACTGCTCGCGGACGCTGCGGTCATCGCGGCGGGGCCGTTTGAGTATGAGGTGTACATTCCCGAGTTCGTCCGGCGGCAGTTGCAAGGGAGCGTGGGCGAGGAAGTCAGTCTGCGGACAATCGACTACCTCGAAGGCAACCCCGCGCAGGGGAAGGTGTATCCGCGACTGATCGGGTTCATGAGCGACGCCGAGCGGGAATTCTTTGATGCCATCTGCTCGGTCGATGGCGTCGGTGTGAAGAAAGCTCTGCGGGCGATGGTCCGGCCGGTGCGAGAGGTCGCGATCGCGATCGAGGAACAGGACGTGAAGCAGCTCACCGCGCTGCCGGGCATCGGAGCGGCTTTGGCCGAGCGAATCGTGGCCAAGCTGCGGCGGAAGATGACCAAGTTTGCTCTGATGGTTGCGAAGGAACTGCCTCCCGAACAGGCGGCGGCTCGCGGCGTGTTGCAGGAGGCCTACGAAGGGTTGTTGGCGCTCGGTCACACGGCACCCGAAGCACGTCAGATGATCGAACACGCGAGAGAGTCGGGAAAGAAATTCAAGTCGGTGGAAGAAGTGCTTGAGGAGCTGTATCGCTCGCGGCATTGAGTTCACGCGATCGCAGGAGGGGAGGGACCTCTGAAGTCTCGCAGACTTCGGAAGTCTGTTGGCTCGGTCGGGACAACGTCCCTTCTTGCCACGATGTGACGCCGTGCGGTATGCTCGGTGCAAGGTTGTGACTCAATCCCTCGACGCCTGCCCTGAGAGCTGGAGCCATGTCAGTCCTTGCGGCCCAACCCGTTCTGGCCAAGATCGACGCCGAGGCGATCATCACGATCGTGGTCGCATTCATCGGTTTCGTAAGCTGGGTGGTGAACCAGTTGAACAGTGCCAAGGGCAAGAACCCGCCCGCGAAACCGGTCGTGCAGCGGAGACCCGCGGCGCGTCGCGACGAGAAAGTCTTCGAGGAGATCAGCATCTTTCTCGAACAGACGGAGAAGCGTCCCGCTGGCCAGCAGTCTCGCAAGGGCAAGCCGGTTGGGCAGCCGCGACCTGCGGCGGGGCGGCAGGCTCCGGTTGGCAAGTTGAAGTCCGGAACAGGGCCACCGAGACCGCCGGCTCGGCCGATCGCGATCTCGGAGGACGAGGCTCGTCAGACGCATCGACCTCCTGGTGGCGAGATTGCCCGGCGCAAGCTGAGCGGCGCGGAGAACCTCGGTTCGCAGGTGCGGCAACACGTTTCCGAGATGCAGAAGTCGCGTGTCGAAGCGTACGTCGCGCAGGACATGAAAAACCGAATCGCCTCGGACGTGAAGGCCGATCTGGGCGAGTTTTCGGCCGGGGCGACTGTGCCAGCGACGGACCAAACTCCGCCGTCGTTGAGGTCGATCTCGCCGCAACGTCTCGCCGAATTCCTGCGCCAGCCGGGAAACATGCGACAGGCCATCGTTCTTAATCTGATCCTGACACCTCCGCCCGGCCTGCGCCGCAAGTGAGTTGAGTCGCGGGGACCGTTCGACATGGCTGACGAAACTCCGGCTGAAGTCCTGCTTATCGCCGGTCGCTTTCACGTGCGTGGGAGCAGCGCGTACACGTTGCGCTTGGCGGAGCAACTGGCGGAGCACGGGTGGACGGCCCGGGTGATTTGTCCGGATGCGCACGTGATCGACACTTCGCGGCGGGCCGGACTACCCCTGCGCGAGTACCCCTACCTCGATTCGTGGTTGTGGACTCATGCCGTCCGCTGGCTGATGCTGCGTGACGTCCGTCGCTCGCCTCCGAAGCTGATTCACGTTCAGTCGCGCCGAGCGCTCGGCATTGGCGCATGGTTGGCTCGGCGCCTGGAATGTCCATTCGTGCTGACGGTGCATGATCACCTCCGGCCGCGCGAGCAGCTGCGGATTGACCAAACCTGGTGCCGACGAATCATCGCCGTTAGCCAGTCGGTGAAATCGCATTTGGTGGCAACCGGTGGCGTTCCTGAAGAATTGATCACGGTGATTGCCAGTGGAGTAGAAGTTGGAGCTCCCGGCGAAGCCCTGCCGTCGCTCGATCCCGGACACACGCCGGTCGTGGGAACGGCCGGGCCGCTGGAAGCGCTGAAGGGTCTGCCTTACTTCCTGAACGCGGCTCGTCAGGTGCTGGTGACCGGACGGCAGGTCGAATTCCTGATCGCCGGAGCGGGTCCCGAGGAGGCGAATCTGCGGCGGTTGGCTCGCGAGCTGGGAATCGCTTCGCAGGTGACGTTCGTGCCGAACCTGTGCGACTTCGAGGACCCGCTGCACGCGATGGACATTTACTGTCTGCCGTCGCTGCAGCAGGGGCTCGGCACCGTCATGCTCGAAGCGATGGCTCTCGGCCGACCCGTGATCGCGACGGGTGTCGGCGGCGTGTATGACGTCGTGCGCGACGGCGTGACCGGTTTGATCGTGCCACCTTCCGACAGCGGCGAACTGGCACGACGGATCATCGAATTGCTGGACGACCCGATCCGCGCCCGAACCCTCGGCGCGGCGGCGAGGAAGCTGGTCGAACGGGAATTCCATGTGAACGGCATGGTAAGGCAGACTGCGGACCTGTATCGCGAGGTTATCGACGGAGACACGAAGCCGGCCACGATCCCGATCACCGCCGCGATGGCCGGTGACACCTGAACTCAAATCAGCAGGCACACGGAGTGTGCCTGCTACGATAAGCTCACACAAATCATGCACGCTGAAATCATCGCGATCGGGACGGAACTCACGACCGGGGCCAAGCTGGATACAAACAGCCAGTGGCTTAGTCAGGAACTGGCCGCGATCGGCGTGCCGGTTCAGTTTCACACCACGGTCGCGGACGATCTGGCCGCCAACGTGGATGTGATTCGAATCGCCGCGAGCCGAGTCGACGTCGTGCTGATCTCCGGCGGTCTCGGCCCGACACTGGACGACCTCACCCGCGATGCGCTTGCCGCGGTCGCCGGAAAACAACTCGTCCTGCACGAACCGTCATTGGAAATCATTCGCGGCATGTTCCAGCGGCGAGGGCGAGTGATGCCGGAGCGGAACGTGGTGCAGGCCATGTTTCCGGAGGGAAGCGAAGTCGTCCCCAACCCGGGTGGCACGGCACCGGGAATCTGGTTGGAACTGCCGCGCGACGGACGACCGCCGTGCCGTATCGCCGCCATGCCCGGCGTGCCGAGCGAAATGAAAGGCATGTTCATCGACGAGGTGCGCCCGCGGTTGATCGCGCTGGGAGCCGGGGGCAAGGTCATCCGGCAAGCGCGGGTGAATTGCTTCGGGCTGGGCGAGTCGGCCGCCGAGGAATTGCTGGGCGACCTGACCAAACGCGGGCGCGATCCCGAAGTCGGCATCACGGTGCATGAAGCCACGATCACGCTGCGAATCGTCACCGAAGCGACGACCGCTGACGAATGCGACGCGAAGATCGCCGACACGAAGCGGCTGATCTGCGAGCGAATGGGCGAGCATGTGTTCGGCGAGGAGGACGAGGAACTGGAAGACGTGGTGGTGCGGTTGCTTGCCGAACGTGACGCGACGCTCGCGACGTGCGAGGGCGCGACGGGTGGGCTGATCGCATCGCGGTTGACGAAGGTGCTGGGTTCGGCACGGTGCTTTTGTGGAGCCGAAGTCGTGTCGGGTAGCGCAGCGGATGCGCGTGACGATCAGAATCGTCCAGTCCTCACCTCCAACTCATCTCCCCCATCAAAGGGGGAGGCACGCGAGCAAGCTCGTTCGTGCCGCGAGCGGTTTTCATCGGCGCTCGGGCTGGCCGTTTCTCGTGAAGTGACGACGGCCGTGCCGGGTTCGCCGGAGCCGGTTCGCGTGGCGTTCATCGCACTCGTCGGCGACGGAGTTGAACTGGTTCGGGAGGTCAACCTCGCGGGAGACCCGGCGATTCAACGGTCGCGGCTGGCGAAGGCGGGGCTGGATCTCGTTCGGCGGCATTTGCCGCGGGCAGCCAAGCGCTGAGGCGCGTGTCGTCGTTCGCGATTTCATTCCGCAGCCATCGCGCCCGGTAGATCGACAACCCCAGCTTGCGTTTTTTCCGTTCGAAGCTGGTGTGGTAGTCGAGATCGTTCGTCGGCGCACGCTCCTCGGGCGGTGGATGCCACACGAAGCCCGGGTGCGAATTCACAAGCTGCGTGATCACTCCAAAATACTCTTCCACGTCGGTCCACGCATGGAGCCATCCGCGGGGTGGAAGCACGCGGGCGACCTGCGACACGAACGTCGGGTTGAAGACTCGGCGTTTGCGGTGCCGGCGTTTCCACCACGGGTCCGGGAAGTAAACGTGCACGGCCGCCAACGATTGATCACGAATGAATTTCGGCAGCACCTCAAACACGTTGGCCGCCAGCACGCGGACATTCGACAGGTCGCGCTTGTGCAAACGCAGCGCGGCGCGCCTGGCTTCCTTGACGTCGTTCTCAACGCCGAAAAAGTTCCGATCGGGGTGCGCGATCGATGCGTTCTGCAAAAACAATCCGCGGCCGCATCCTACTTCGAGTTCGACCGGTTGCTCGTTGCCGAAGTACGCCCGCCAATCGAGCGGGCCAGCCGGCAGGTCACCGACAAACTGGAGATGCGGCCGGAGGTCGATCCTGGGAAGCGGACGCATGATGATGCAATCGTGTCGTGGCGGAATTCGTATGCAGGTTGATCCGGCAGAGCCGGTGATCGGACTGCGCCGGCCAGACGCCTCAGGCGTTGGGCGCATCGATCCCCTGAGATCGGAATAGCGGTACGCCGATGATCGTCCCCTCGAAGACCATGCGGTCCTTGACGAACCCCTGGAAGTCCGCGACGCAACGGCGAGTGGGACGGATTTCCTTCACCTGACACACGATCACCAACCGGGAGTTGGGAAAGACCGGGCTGCGAAAACGCACGGCGTCCAAACCGCCGAAGCCCATAAAGTCGCCCGCCATCAGCTTGTGCTTCTTGGTGTAAAACGCCGAGAGTTGGGCGACCGATTCACACATGATCACGCCTGGCATCAGCGGAAATCCGGGCATGTGGCCACCCACCCAGAACTCCTCGTCGGAGACGTCCTTGTAACCGATGACGGTGTGCGTCGAGAGGTCTTCGTAGACGACCGCCGTGAGTTGTTCCATCTGGTTTCGCTGCGGGTTGACCCGGCGAATGGCTTCAATGTCGTAGAGTGGCGGCCGCGTGAAGTCGATCTTGTGGATGTCGAAAATGGCCTGTGGCGGCATGGGAGACGGTCGTGAAAGGTGAATCGTGGATGGTGGATCGTGACGTGTGGAGCATGAGGCGAGAATTGCTTCACGATCCACGATCGACGCATCACGAGCCACGTCAAACAACACCGAGTATTTGACGAATCTGACCAAGTTCCGTCAATAACCGATCGGGCCGGAGGGCTGGGTCTTGCAGATCGGCGGAGTCGCATTGCAGGCTGGCTTTGTCTCCGGCGTACAGGGCAGTCCGAAGCCCGAACGACTTCGCCACGGCCAGTTCGTCGCGATGGTGACTGGCGACATGCAGAATCTCTCCGGGCGAGACGTCTTCCGCCTCAAACTGTTTCAACGCCGTTTCCAACAGCAGCTTGGAAGGCTGTCGCGTGCTCGTCTGGAACGAAAACACCATACAGCCGGGCGTCACCAGTTCGGTCAACGATGCCACAGGGCCTTGCTTCTGCAGCGAGCGCAAGAGTTGCACGAAGGTGAAGCACTGTCCGTCGCCGATCAAGCCCTGTTTGAGACCGGCCTTCGTCACGGCTCGCAGCGCGTCAAGTGCCTGCGGCGCCGCGGATACGCCCTGGAGCATGGAGTGAAAGAAGTAGGCGATCTTCTCGCCGAGTTCCGGCACGTCACCAAAGAATTCCTCGTTGTACTGGTACTCCTTCTTGCCAAGCCGTTCGACAATCTTCCGCCACACGTCGGCCGAGTTGATCTCGGACAACTCGCCCGGCTTCGGCGAACCAGAGAGTCGTCGCTCTTCGACGAGGTTGTTGTACTGAGTCAGCATGTATTCCCACGGGGCTCCCGGTTTGCGGGACATGCTGTTCCACATGTTGAACTGCTCGATCGTTTTTTCGAGCGCGACCTGCATCCGGATTTGTTGCGGGTGCTGGTGGGCGAGACGCCCGTCGGCGATCGAGATCAGCGTGCCATACACACCCCACGTAACGGCCTTGATCCCCGCGAGCGGCTTCAATGCCGGCGCGGCCTTCGCTGGCGTGACTTTGGGCGCGGCGGGCCAGAGCAACTTTTGATCGTCCAGCCAGGCGGCGTATTCGAGGAGCGACTTGGACATCGGGTGGTGAGTGGTGAGTGGTGATTGTGAGTGTGAGTGTGAGTGGTGCGGAAGTGACCGCTCACGATTCGCCGCTCACCACCGTGCTTTCGGGGAGGTTGAAAAATGCGATCGCAAGGATCACGTAGACCGCCAGCAGCAATACGCCTTCGAGCCAGTTGGATTCGCCGTCGTACGCCACGAGGGCGACGACCGTGACCGACACGACCACGGCGACGACTTCAAGTGTCGAGAAATTCAGATCGAGTGGCCGGTCCAAGCCGTAGCTGGTGAAAACCAGCAGCGGCGCGACAAACAGCGCGATTTGAATCGCCGAACCCACGGCGATTTGATAGCTGAGTTCCAGCCGGTTTTTCAAGGCCACGATCACGGCGGTGGAGTGTTCGGCCGCATTGCCCACGATGGCGATCACGATCAGCCCCACGAAGGCTTCGGTCAGCCCCAGAGTCTGCCGGGCGGCGGAAACAGCGCCCACGAGGAACTCGCTCATCAAAGCGATGAGCGCGGTGCTGGCGATGAGCACCGTCACCGAAATCCACAGCGACCAATGACCCTCCACATCCGCGAAGGTTGATTCGTCCTTGCTGTCCATCGCCGCCTGACCCGCGTACAAATGCTTGTGCGTTTTCAAACTGAAAACGAGCATCAGCAGGTATGACAGCATCAGCACTGTCGCGATTTCCAGGCTGACGCTTTGTTCGTCGGTCGTTGTGTGGTGAGCCTGCAGGTGCAGGTGGAAGAATGCGGGGACGACCAGTCCAATGGCGGCGAGGGCGAGCAGCGTCGCGGAGAGACCGGCCGCCGTCACGTTGAATTTCTGGCACGCGAATTTCATCCCGCCGCCCAGAAAACTCGCACCGAGCACCAACAGGACGTTGCCGACGATGCTGCCCACCAGCGATGACTTGACGACGTCCACCATTCCCGCTCGCAGCGCGAACAGCGCGATGATGAGTTCGGCGGCGTTGCCGAACGTCGCGTTGAGCAGCCCACCCAGCCCCGGCCCCAGCCGGTCCGCGAGCATTTTGGTGCTCCGGCCCATCAGTCCGGCCAGCGGGATGATCGCGGCGGCCGATGTCGCAAACATCCAGATCGCCGGCGCGTGCCGAATCTCAAGCACGATCGATATCGGCAGGCTCACAAGCAGCAGATTGATGTAGCCGACTCGCTCGATCCAGCGCATACGCCTTTCCTTTTGAGATTTCGAAGGCTTGGCTGTTGTATCAGACACGGATTCCGCGTGTCGAGGACGGCGACAGCACTTCACCTGGTCAGTGGTTGGTGCCGTGGACAATGCAGGCTTCGTCAGTCCGTGACCAATTCGGGCATCACCGGCTTTTCTGATTCTCCGGACCTTCCCGCACCGAGCACCGGCAATGTCACGCAGAAAGTTGTCTCGCCGCGCGGATTCGATTCGGCCGCGATCGTGCCGCCGTGCGCCGCGAGGACCGATTGGCAGATGCTCAACCCGAGACCGGACCCGCCTGCCGTGTCTGACGCACCGCGCTGACGAGATTTATCGCCGCGGAAAAACCGTTCGAAGATGAACGGCAGGTCGGCGGCGGCAATCCCGATCCCGTGATCGATCACGCGGAGCGTGGCCACGCGGCGGGCAGTATCCTGATTCAATTCGACGCGCACCCAGCCGCGCGGCCGGTTGTACTTGATCGCGTTGTCGATCAGGTTGTTGATCACCTGCCGCAACCGGCCGGCATCGCCGCGAATCCAGACCGGCTGCTCGATCTCCCCCCGAAGCTCGATCTCCGCCGCTTCCGCGACACCCTGAAACATAGCCACCGCCCGTTCGACCACGTGATCCAATCGAAACGGTTCGCCAGACGACTCCAGCCGGCCGGCGTCGCTCTCGGAAAGCAACAACAACTGGTTGATCAGCCGCGTGAGCTGGCTGGTTTCGTCCAGCAGGTCGGCCAGCAACTCCTGATACTCTTCGGTCCCGCGACTCGAATTCAGCGTGACCTCGATCGAACTGCAGATCGCGGCCAGCGGCGAACGCAGCTCGTGCGCCGCGTTGGCGGTGAACTCGCGATTCTGCTCGATGTACGTCGCAATCCGGTTGAGAAACCCGTTGATTGTGACGGCCAGTTGGTCGAGTTCGTCGCGCGAGCCGGAAACCGGCAGGCGCTCGTCGAGGTTGTTCTGGTGCAGGCGCTTCGTCGTGTCGATGATTTTCGCCAGCGGTCGCGTCGCCCGGCCGGCGAGCCAGAAGCCTCCGAGCGGCGACAGCACGATCGCGATCACGCCCACGATCACAATCAATCGCGTGATCTGGTCCAATTCCGCCTGCATGACTCTCAGCGAGCACCCAACGCGGATGCCGGCATACGGCAGTCGCGACCGATCGACGTCGACTTGCACGACACGGTCGTTCCGCACGGTAACGGGATCGGATTTGCGCGGAGCAGCCGACGTCGGCGCGGTCGTGTCGGGCGAATTGACGCTCGACCAGATGACGATTCCACTGCGATCGAGCGCCTGCACGAACAGGCCTCGATGCGTGTGGCTCTGCGCCATCCGATCGAGTTCCTTCTGGATCTGGTCCACGTCGGGGCTGAGCTGCTCGATGGTCAGCCGGACCTCGACGGCATCCTCAAGCAGCAACTCGTCGGTTTCATGGAGCAGCGACAGGCGCAGCCCTTCGCGCACACCGACCAGCGTGGCCACCACCATCAGAAGCACGACGGCCGTGTTCCAGAACGTCAGTCGAAATCGCAGCGTTCGCAGGAATTCCATGACGCCGCTGTTGTATCAGACCCGGCGCGGAGATGTCGAGGAGTGATCAGCCATCCAACCGTCGCCTTTGCCGCTAAGCCTCCGCTCTGATCGCGTAGCCGCGGCCGCGGATCGTTTCGATCAGCGACTGATCGCAGCCCTTGTCGAGTTTCCCGCGCAGCCGCGTGATGTGCACTTCGATCACGTTCGTGGCTCCCTCCCAGTCCGACTCCCACAGGTGCTCGCAAAGCATCTTGCGGGTGACGACCTGTCCGGCATGGCGCATGAGAAACTCGAGGAGGCTGAACTCGGTGGGAGTCAGATCGATCTCGCGATCGCCACGGAGCACGCGTCGCGTCGCGAGGTCCAGGCGCAGGTCGCCGACGTCGAGCACGGGTGCGGGGCGGGTGACGGCGCGGCGGCACACCGCATCAATGCGGGCCATCAATTCCGCGAACGCGAACGGCTTGACGAGGTAGTCGTCGGCTCCGGCGGTCAACCCGGCCACACGCTCTTCAACCGTGCCAAGAGCCGTCAGCAAAATGACCGGCGTCAGCATGCCCGCCTGCCGCAGTTCGCGAAGCACGTCCAGTCCGGACTTGCCGGGCAACATGATGTCCAACACGATAGCGTCCGGTTGGCGATGCAGCGCCTCGGCCAGACCCTGTTCGCCGTCGCGGACCCACGTGCACGCCTGCCCCGCCTCTTCGATTCCGCGTCGAAGAGATTTTCCAATGACCGGATCGTCCTCGATGATGAGCAGTTGCATGGGAGGCGTGGCATCGTATCACGGTGTCGCGGCAGCACGAAGGCTTGAGCCGATTACATTTCCGTCACGTTTCGGCGGCGACGTGCCATTCGCGGACCAAATCGATCGCGGGCGCCGTGTCATCCGTCGCGGAACCCACAGGCTTACCGATTCGTAATTCTCCCGCCGTTGCTGGCCGCCGGAAGCGACTTCTAAAATCCCGCCCGACCGAGTTTACTCCGCCGGGCACGCGCGTTCGTGCACGACTCTCCTGCCGAACCAACGGACGATGTCCTTCCCCGCCGCACAAGTCGCCATTCCGCACGATGATCTCCCGCGGACTGGCGGCGATTCGCAGATCCGGCTGGCGCACCTCCAGCAGGCGATCCAACATGCCGCGCACCTGCTGCCGGCTCAGGGGCCGATCACGGTCTTCATCCATCACAACACGCTGCACGCGTTTGAAGACCTGCCGTTTGATGAAGGCGTCAGGCAGGGTGGGAGGATCTTCGGTTGCCAACCGTATCTCAGTGAGGATCGGTATCGCCAGGCTTGGGAACACGAACGCATTTTGACAGACGACTTGCGGGCGGTCCTGCGGGAGGAGCTCGGTCCTCGTGCCGACCAGCGCCTCCCGCGCTTCGACAGTCGGATCGACTTGCGGCTGGCCATGCTGCAGCACCCGATCCGGCTAGGTCCCCCGGGCGAACTCCGCTGGTTTGTGGCCGAGACCGACGCACTGACTCGCCTGCGCAGCGATGTTTCCCACGAAGTCCGCGAGCATTTCGTGAAGGAGACGCGGCACTGGGTGATGCGCGATGTGCGTGCCGGCCGCGTGGACGGACCGTCCCGGCATCCGACCGCACACGATCAACGAATCCACGAAGCTTTGGCCGGCTTGTTGCAGCATTTTGGCGAGTCAACGATCGAGCGGTGGAGTGACTCGACGTGGGAGGCGTTTGCGCTGCAGGCCCTGTGGCGGGCATGTCGCGAGGGAGTCCACGGCGTCCGCTCATTTCGGCCGGCGCGTCACGCACACGTTCGTCATCGAGACGTGCTGTTGGAGGCGACCGGTGAGGACATCGATCCGCTGGTCAATGACGTGCTGATTCGTTTCTGCGCGGCGTTCCTCGATCAGGGTTTCTCGCACTGGCCGTTGCCGCATCGCGAGGACGGTTTCTTCCGTGCGTTCTCGGATTTGTATCGTCAGCAGGGCGGTCCGCCGGAAATCTGGCAGCGCGGATTGGCTGCGGAACTGACTCGTCTCGAAGTCGCACACGTTTCGCCGCTGGAGTCGATTCTGGAATCGCTCGAATGCCTCGGCGTTGAGGAACACGAATGGGATGAATTCGTCTCGGCGACCTTGCTCGCGCTGCGCGGGTGGGCGGGGATGATTCAGCAGGTGGTGTTGCGTGCCGACAGCGTGGCTCACCCTGCGCCGCCGGACAGCCTCACGGAGTATCTCGCCATCCGGTTGGTGCTGGAACGGTTGGCGTTGGCCCACGTGGCGCGACAGGCCTTGAAATACGCCGGGCCTCTGCGCGGACTCCGTCACACGGCCCAGGACTCAATCCCCCGCCACGAGTCGGCCAGTGTCGATCAGCGGGCCTTCCTCGTATTTCAACTCGCGCAGGTGCTGGGCTGGCTGCCGGTCGATCTGTTCCACCTGACCAAGGACGAATGGTCGGTGTTGGTCGAGGAGATCGAGGCGTTCTCCGAGATCGAACGGCGGCGCGTGTTCCATCACGCCTTCGAGCGCCGCTATCGAATTCAAACGCTGGACGCGATCGCGACCAATTCCACACGGAGCCGGGACCGCGTTCCGTCGCCGCGATTCCAGGCGATCACCTGCCTCGACGAACGCGAGGAGTCATTTCGTCGTCACCTGGAGGAAATCGCTCCCGACGTGGAAACGTTTGGAGCGGCGGGCTTCTTCAGCGTCGCGATGTACTACCGCGGCGCGGCGGATGCCCATTTCGTCCCGCTGTGCCCGATCGTCATCCGGCCGCAGCATTGGATAGTCGAAGACGTCGTGTACACGCTCGAAGAGTCGCACCGCCGCCGGGCGAAAACGCGACGGGCGATCGGGACCGCTTCGCATCAGTTCCACGTCGGCAGCCGCGGCTTTTGGGGAGGCGCGTTGCTGGCGACCGGTCTGGGGGCGCTGGCGTCAATTCCGCTCGTGACGCGAACGCTATTTCCCCGCCTGACGTCTCACATCCGCCGGACCGCCAGCCGCCTCTTGCAACCACCGCCGATCACGCAACTGCGGCTGGAACGGACCGGCTCCGCGCCCGGAACCGACGACGATCGTATTGGTTTCTCCGTCGAAGAAATGGCCACGATCGGGGAGCGATTGCTGCGCGACATCGGGCTGACATCCGGTTTCGCCCGGCTCGTGATCGTGATCGGACACGGATCGAACAGCCTGAACAATCCGCACAAGTCGGCCTATGAATGCGGAGCCTGCGGCGGCGGTGCCGGTGGCCCGAACGCTCGCGCCCTGGCTCAAATCCTGAACGATGTCCGCGTGCGCATGATCCTCTCGCGGCACGGGATCCAAATACCTCACGAAACTGTGTTCGTCGGCGGGTTCCACAACACCTGCAACGACAGCGTGACCTTCCTCGAACTGGAACGCCTGCCGAAATCGCATCACGCGGACTTCGACGAAGCACGACGGCTGATTGAAATGACTTGCGACCGGAACGCCCACGAGCGCTGTCGCCGGTTCATGTCGGCTCCGTTGACGATGTCGTTCGCGGAGGCGCGACGACACGTCGAGGCGCGGGCCGAAGACTTGTCGCAGGCACGGCCGGAATGCGGGCATGCGACCAACGCCGTCTGTTTTGTCGGCCGGCGCTCACGCTCGCGCGGGCTGTACATGGACCGCCGCTGCTTCCTCACGTCGTATGACCCCGCACAGGACGACGCGGAAAGCCCGATCCTGACCCGCATCCTGCAGGCCGTGTTTCCCGTCTGCGCGGGCATCAATCTGGAATACTATTTCTCCTACGTCGATTCCCCCGGCTACGGCTGTTCGACGAAGCTGCCGCACAACGTCACGTCGCTGCTCGGCGTGATGGACGGAGCCGCCAGCGATTTGCGAACCGGCCTGCCGTGGCAGATGGTCGAGATCCACGAACCGGTGCGACTGCTGTTCGTCGTCGAGACCACTCCCGACGCGATGCTGCGGATCATGGAGCGAAACGAAGCGATCGGAAAACTCGTGCGCAACGGGTGGGTGCAAGTGGCCGTGCTCAGTCCCGAATCGTCCGCGTTGCAGGTCTATCAGCACGGAAAGTTCGAAGTGTACCAACCCGAGACCACGGAGCTGCCGCGTGCCGCCTCATCCACGGATTGGTATCGCGGCTGGCGCGATCACCTGAGGTACGCACAGATTGAGTCCGTTTCGTCGGAGCCAGCGGAAACGACGCCAGAAGCAAATCATGTTTGAAGACTTCTCACTGACGACATTGATCGGATTCACGGTGCTGGGCGCACCGGCGCTGCTGATGCTGGCGCTGGGTCTGTCATCTCTGTTGGAGTGGCCGGGGACGGAGCGTGGGATTGGCCAGGTGAGTCTGGCCGCGATCATCACCGGCCTCCTGGCGGCGATCAGCATGCTCGCCTGGATGCTTATCACCTGTGAGCGTCACGAGTCGGTCGAGTTGGGTCACTGGGTGGTGATTCCCGATTACCACTTCTCGGTGAAGTTCCTGTTCGATCGCCTGTCGGTTCCGTTTGCGATCCTGTCTTTTGTCTTGTGCGGAACCATCGGCACGTTCGCGACGCGATATCTGCACCGCGAGCCGGGGTACAACCGGTTCTTCGTATTCTTTTCGCTGTTCGTGCTGGGCATGGTGATGACGTCGCTGGCGGGGACGATCGAGACGCTGTTCACCGGCTGGGAACTGGTGGGGCTGTCGTCGGCTTTGCTGGTGGCCTTCTTTCACGAACGATCGGCGCCCGTGCGAAATGGCCTCCGCGTGTGGGCAGTCTATCGAGTTTCGGACGCGGCGCTCCTGATCGCGGCCATCGTGCTACACCACCTCCGCGGCGAAGGCGATTTTGAAATGCTGTTTGGAGCAGGCACGTGGCCCTTGGAACACACCAGCTTGCCGTCGAGTCAAGCGGCGGTTGTGGGGTCGTTGCTGCTGATCGCTGCGATGGGAAAATCCGCGCTGGTGCCGTTTTCCGGATGGCTGCCGAGAGCGATGGAGGGGCCCACGCCGTCGAGTGCCGTGTTTTACGGTGCCTTGTCCGTCCATCTGGGAGCCTTCCTGTTGCTGCGAGTCAGTCCGATTTTGGACGTGTCGCTGTCTCTGCGAGCGGCGGTCGTGACGATCGGGCTGGTCACCGCCGTGTTTGCCGTGCTGGCGGGCCGTGTCCAGACCGACATCAAGTGTGCCCTCTCGTTCGCATCGCTCACGCAGGTTGGGATCATTGTCGCGGAGATCGGCCTCGGGCTGCGATACATCGCACTCACGCACATCCTGGGACACGCCTGCCTGCGCACCCTCCAGTTTTTGCGCGCCCCCACGTTGCTCAACGACTACCGCACGCTGGAAAACGCGATCGGGGCTCGACTGCCGCGCTGGTCTGGCGCGTGGGTCCGGTTGATCCCCGAACACGTTCGGGTCTGGTTTTACCGACTGTCGCTGGAGCGCGGCTATTTGGACGGATGGCTGAGCGATTACATTGCCCGCCCGTTTCTGGCCGTGTTTCGATGGTGCGACGCGATGGAGCGGAAGTGGACCGATTTTCTTTCGGGCGGCGAGTCGCGCGAGTCGGACCACGTCAGGCCCTCTCTGGAAACGCTGGATGACCTCGTATGAGTGAATTGCATTTTCCGTGGCTCGCGCTGTCGATCCTGACGCCGCTGCTAAGCGCGCTGTGGGTGAATCGGCTGCGGGACGCCGACGAAGCGCACAAATGGTCCGCGGTGTTCTCCGGAGTCACTTTGGCGTTCACTGTGGGGGCGTGGCAAGACTTTTTCCTCCTCGGTGCGTCACAGGCGAGTGATGGCTGGGACCTCCTGTCGCCGTTTCTCGGCTGGAAACTTTTAGTCATCGACGAATTCAGTGCGCCGCTGTTGCCTCTGACGGCGCTGTTGTACCTGCTGACCGCCATCGCCACGTTGAAGACGAAAATCCGGCGGTTCTCGTTCGCCGGCACATTGGTCACCGAAGCCGTGGTGTTGGCTCTACTGAGTTGCCAGGAGCCGTGGGCGATCATCGTGCTGCTGGCCCTCCCCACCGTCCCGCCGTATCTCGAACTGCAAGCTCGCAATCGACCGACGCGGGTCTACGTCCTGCACATGGCGATATTCGTGGGGCTGATGATTCTGGGTTGGGCGTTCGTCGAAGCCGAAGGGCGGCAGCGCACGCACTCGCTGTGGGCGGTCCTGCCGTTGCTGGCTGCGATTCTGATTCGGAGCGGAATTGCGCCGCTCCACTGTTGGATCACGGACTTGTTCGAGCACGCCACGTTTGGCACGGCGCTCTTGTTTGTCACACCAATCGTCGGAGCCTACTCCGCTGTGCGGCTGGTGTTGCCGATCGCTCCCGACTGGGTTCTGCGCAGCATCGGACTCATCTCACTGGCCACGGCCGTGTACGCCTCGGGAATGGCTCTGGTGCAACACGAGGCACGCCGCTTTTTCTGCTATCTGTTCCTCAGCCACTCATCGTTGGTCCTGGTCGGACTGGAAAGTGCCACTCCGATCGGACTCACCGGCGCGCTGTGTGTCTGGATTTCGGTGGGGTTGTCGCTGGGTGGCTTTGGCCTGACGTTGCGGGCGCTGGAGGCTCGGTTCGGTCGGCTGGCGTTGACCGATTTTCTGGGCCTGTACGAACACACTCCTGCCCTGGCGGTCTGTTTCGCGATCACCGGACTGGCGAGCGTTGGATTTCCAGGGACCATCAGGTTCATCGGTACCGAATTGCTCGTGGATGGCGTCGTCGAAATCTATCCGCACGTGGGAGTCGCGGTCGCTCTGGCAACGGCCCTGAATGGCATTGCCGTCGTGCGATCCTATTTCATTCTGTTCACGGGGACGCGGTATGTGTCCTCGGTTTCGTTGCGGCCCGGTTTGCGAGAACGCTTCGCCGTGCTGACGCTGGCGATGCTGATTTTCGGCGGCGGATTGTTTCCGCAGCCGTCGGTTGAATCGCGGAACCATGCGGCCGCCGCCATCCTCCGCGAACGTGCGAAGCGCGATCCGAGTTTGATCGATCACGAGGTACCAGAGGCCAACCCGGACGAATCGCCGCCGATGCGAAGCGAGGAGGTACGCCATGAGTGAACAGCTCGTGTTGCTGGGGCTCGTTGTCTCCGCGTTCAGCGGTGTGCCCGGTCTGTTTGTGAACCGCCGCTCGAACGCCGGCCAAACACTGACGACTGGCCTCGCGGTGATCGGTGCCGCACTCGGATTGATCGGCGTTGGAGTGTTCTGGGTCACCGGCGACGCGACGCCGATCGTCGTGCCGTGGAACATTCCCGGAGCCGAGTTCCATGTCGCAATGGATGGGCTGTCGGCGTTGTTTCTTGTCCCGATCTGTCTCGTGTCGCTGCTCGGCAACGTCTATGGACTCGGATACTGGAAGCAGTCCGAACACCCCGAGAACGGCCGCAAGCTGCGATTGTTCTACGGCCTGCTGACCTCGGGCATGGCACTGCTGGTGATCGCGCGGAACAGCATCCTGTTCCTGTTCGGCTGGGAAACGATGGCCCTGTCAGCGTTTTTCCTCGTCACTTCGGAAGAGCACGATCAGGAGGTCCGCGAGACCGGCTGGATCTATTTCGTCGCCACGCACGTCGCCACGCTGAGTCTGTTCGCGCTGTTCGCGTTGCTTCGCGCAGTGAGCGGTTCGTTCGCGATCGCGCCGTTGGACCCCGCAGCCGTGACGCCCGGTGTGGCCACGGCGATCTTCGTGCTGACTCTCGTCGGGTTCGGGATCAAGGCGGGCATCATGCCGCTGCACGTGTGGCTGCCGAGTTCGCACGCGATCGCGCCGAGCCACGTCTCGGCGATCATGTCCGGGGTCATCATCAAGATGGGCATCTACGGGATCGTGCGGACGCTGTCGCTCTTTCCGCATCCGCCGGTGGCTTGGGGCGCGATCGTGCTCGCGCTGGGAGTCGTCTCCGGCGTGCTGGGAGTGGCGTTCGCGATTGGCCAGCACGATTTGAAACGGCTGCTCGCGTATCACAGCATCGAAAACATCGGCATCATCGTGATGGGCATTGGTCTCGCGCTGATCGGCCGGTCACTCGGACGAGTCGAATGGGTGATCCTTGGTCTGAGCGGCGGGCTGCTTCACGTTTGGAACCACGCGTTTTTCAAGGCCCTGCTGTTCCTGAGCGCCGGATCGGTGATTCACGCGGTCCACACGCGCGAGATCGACCGCCTCGGCGGCTTGGCGAAGGCGATGCCGCGCACGGCGATCTGCTTCGTCGTCGGAGCCGTCGCGATCTGCGGATTGCCGCCACTGAACGGTTTCGTCAGCGAGTTCCTGATCTACCTCGGCTTGTTCAGCACGCTGGGAATCGACGGCGGCCCGTCGTTCGCCGGAGCGACGTTGGCTGTTCCCGCGCTGGCATTGATCGGTGCGCTCGCGGCCGCATGTTTCGTGAAGGTGTTCGGCTCGGTCTTCCTCGGCTCGGCTCGCAGCGAGCACGCGAAGCACGCTCACGAATCGCCCACGAGCATGATCGGAGCGATGAGCGTGCTGGTCGTGGCGTGCGCGTTCATCGGCATCGCCCCGGTGGCGATCGCTCCGGCGCTGGCGCGGGCCGTTTCGTCGTGGGCACCGGAATTTGGTGACGCATCGGCGCGGCTGACCGCTCTGGCGCCGCTCGACAAGATCAGCGTGATGGGCGTCGTGCTCGTGGGCACACTGGCGATCACCGGTCTCTGGCTGCGTTCGCGATTGCAAGCCGGCCTGCTTGAAACGAATTCGACCTGGGGTTGCGGATTCACAGCGCCGACAAGCCGCATCCAGTACACATCGTCCTCATTCGCCGAAATGGTGGTGGGTTTGTTCGCGTGGGTGTTGCGACCGCGAACGCACCGGCCGCGCGATCTGCCGCTGTTCCCGCAACACGCCGATTTCCACAGCCACGTCCCCGACACCGTGCTCGACGAGGCAGTGCTGCCGACGTTCCATCACGGCGCAAATCTGTTCTCGTGGTTCCGGGTGTTTCAGCAGGGAAGCATCCACACGTATCTGTTGTACATCTTCCTGACCGTGCTCGCGCTGTTGTTCTGGCGATGAGAGGCGATGATGGAAACCGCGCTGAACATCTCGATCCACGTGCTGGTGGCGTTCACGCTTCCGCCGCTGCTGCTGGGCGTGATCAACAAGACGAAGGCGTTGTTCGCCGGTCGTGTGGGGCCGCCGCTCCTGCAACCGTACTACGATCTCGCCAAGCTTGTACAGAAAGGCTCGGTGTTCAGTACGACGACGACGTGGGTGTTCCGCGCGGGACCGGTCGTCGGGCTGGCGACGGGAGTGCTGGCGGTGCTGCTGATCCCGCTGGCCGCTCCCGCCGCCCCCGTTTCATTCACCGGCGATCTGCTGCTGCTGGCGTACCTGCTCGCCCTCGGACGCTTCTTCACGGCCGCGGCGGCACTCGACACCGGGTCGCCTTTTGAAGGGATGGGGGCCGCACGCGAAGTCACCTTCGCCTGCCTGGCCGAACCCGCGTTCTTCCTTGGTCTGCTGGTGCTCGCGAAGCTCTCCGGTTCGTTGAATCTCGCCGGAATGCTGGGCGGCTCGCTGGCGTCGCAATGGACCACTGCGGGTGCGTCACTGGCGCTCGTTGTGTTGAGCTGGTTCATCGTCCTGCTGGTCGAGAACTGCCGCATCCCGTTCGACGATCCGAACACGCATCTCGAATTGACAATGATCCACGAGGTGATGGTGCTCGACCACAGCGGCCCGGCGTTCGGCCTGATTCTGTACGGCGCGTCCGTGAAGCTGTTTCTGTTCAGCGCGTTAATCGTGCGGTTGGCCGTGCCGGTGGCAACGGGCATTCTGTGGCTCGATTGGCCGGTGTTCGTCGGGGGAATGCTCGCGGTCGCCGTGGTCGTCGGCGTGGTCGAATCGACGATGGCTCGTCTGAAGATGACGCACATCCCGATCCTGCTGGTCGCGGCGTGTTTGCTGTCGGCGTTTGGTCTGATTCTGCTGGTGAGGTGACTGCATGCAATTCCTCGATCCGCTGTTGATCCTCGCGCTGGCGATCAATTTCGTCGTGCTGGGCGTGAGCCGCATCCGAGCCGTTATCAACGCCGTGGCCTTTCAGGGCATGCTGCTGGGGATCATCCCGCTGCTCGTGCATGCAGAGATCGGTCTGCGCGGGATCGCGCTTGTCGTGGTGACGATCACGGTGAAGGGGTTCGTGTTCCCGATGCTGCTCGTTCGCGCGATGCGCGCGGCCGAGATTCATCACGAAGTCAAGCCAGTCGCGGGGTTCATGCTGTCGGTGTTGCTCGGCGCGGTTGGAGCGGGGCTGGCGATGGAGTTTTCGCGGGCGCTGCCGCTTGCCGAGGCGCACACGAACCTGCTGCTCGTGCCCACCGCCTTCGCGACCGTTTGGGCCGGCTGCCTGATGCTGATCACCCGCCGCAAGGCGATCAACCAGGTGCTGGGCTACCTGCTGCTCGAAAACGGAATCTACCTGTTCAGCATGTTGCTGCTGGAAGCGGTGCCGTTTCTGGTCGAAGTGGGCGTGCTGCTGGATCTGTTCAGCGGCGTGTTCGTGATGGGGATCATCATCCATCACATCAGCCGCGCGTTCGCGTCGATGAGCACCGAACACCTGACGGCGCTCAAGGAGTAGGAGTAAATCATGGGCTACCTGCTGGTCGCATTTCCGCTGGCGATGGCGGCGCTCGCGTTCGCGGTGCCATCGAATCGGTGGCGACCGTGGTTGCTGCCGATCGGCGCCGCGGTGCATCTCGCACTGGTCGTGACAGCCCTTTCTCAGCCACGGGACGTCCCCGCGTCGTGGTTTGGCGGCTGGCTCATCCTCGATGCCCTCGGCAAGCTCGTGCTCGGGTATCTCAGCAGCTTCTTTTTCCTGTGCTCGCTGTACGCGCCGGGTTACCTGGCCCTTCGCTCTGAGCGATCGAATCGCGTGATCTGCTCCAACCTGTTCGCGTCGCTGTCGATGATGACCTTGGTCACGCTCTCGCACCATCTGGGGCTGATGTGGGTGGCGATGGAAGCGACCACGCTCGCCAGTGCCCCATCGTTGTACTTCAACCACAACCCGCGATCGCTCGAAGCGACGTGGAAATATCTCGTGCTGTGCTCGGTTGGGCTGGCTCTCGCCTTGCTCGGTTCGCTGTTTCTTGCGTACTCGTCGCTCAAGGCCGGTTCGGAATCGACGCTGCTGTTCGATCAGCTCGTGAAGGATGCCTCGCATCTTTCGCCGCCGTGGCTGCATGCGGCGTTCGTGCTGCTGTTCATTGGCTACGGGACCAAGATGGGGCTGGCTCCCATGCACACCTGGAAGCCCGATGCCTATGGCGAAGCACCGGGCCTGGTGGGAGCGCTCCTCGCCGGCGGCGTCACGAGCTGCGCGTTCCTGGCCATTCTGCGGGTCTACCAAATCGGTCGAGCCGGCTCGGAAGCCGAGTTTGCCCGCGGGGCGATGATCGCGATCGGACTGTTCTCGATGGCGGTCGCGGCCGTGTTCATGGTGCGGCAACGGGATTTCAAACGGATGCTGGCATACTCCAGCGTCGAACACATGGGCATCCTCGTGCTGGGGATCGGGATCGGCGGGGCCGCGGTGTTCGGGGCGCTCCTGCATCTGATCAACAACGGGCTCACAAAAGGAGTGCTGTTCCTGTCGTCCGGCAACATCCACCGCGCTTACGAAAGCAAGTTCGTGGACGACGTGCGAGGCGCCATCCGCCGCGTGCCGCTTTCAGGAACTATGTTTCTCGCCGGCTTCATCGCCATCACCGGTTCACCGCCGTTCGGACCGTTCGTGAGTGAATTCACGATCGTGAACGAGGCGTTCAGCAGCGGGCAGTTTTTCGTGGCGGGTGGATTCCTGGCCTTGCTGTGCGTGGTGTTCTTCGGAATCGGATCGGCCGTGCTGGCCGTGGTGCAAGGCGAACCGCCGATCGATGCGCCGGTGAACGGTTTCCACGACAGTGTCAGCACGGGCGCTCCGGTCGTTCTGTTCATGATTCTGGTGCTGCTGCTGGGCGTCTACATTCCGCCTCCGCTCGAAGCGCTCCTGCGCGATGCGGCGGCGTTCGTGGAGGTGCAACGATGAGCCACCTCGACCGACTGGCCACGCTCCGCAATGCCGAATCGCTTCCGCTGGCCGCGCTGCCGGTGATCGCGATCGACGACCTTCATCGCGCGATGGTCGAAGCGGTGGACGGCGGGTTGCGGGTCTCGGCGCTGTTCGGAGACGCGCCGTCGACTGCGGACGGCGTGAGGCTGTACGTCGTCCTTGGCGACTCCCGCACCGCGACGCTGCACGTCGCGAAATCGCATCTGACCGGCGATTCGTTCCCGTCGGTGACGCCGGAGGTCCCCGCAGCCCATCTGTTCGAGCGCGAGATCGCCGAGCAATTCGGCGTGCGCCCGGAGGGGCATCCGTGGCTGAAACCGGTCCGATTCCATGCGTCGTACCGACCCGGTCACGATGCGTGGGGGCAGGCCAGCGGCGAGAATCCGGTCATCGGCGTCACCGATTACTTCCGCGTCGAGGGGGAGGAAATCCACGAGGTGGCGGTCGGGCCGGTTCACGCGGGAGTCATCGAGCCGGGTCATTTCCGGTTCCAGTGCCACGGTGAACACGTCTTCCATCTCGAGATTTCGCTCGGCTACCAGCATCGCGGCGCGGAGAAAACGCTCGTCGGCGGACCGAACAAGCGGACGATTCACACGCTCGAAACCGTGGCGGGCGACACGTCGATCGGCCACGCCACGGCATACTGTCAGTCGGTCGAAGCGCTTGCCGATTGTGAAGTGCCTCGGCGAGCACGTGTGCTGCGCGGCATCGCACTGGAACTTGAACGGCTGGCGAACCACGCGGGAGACCTCGGCGCGTTGGCCGGAGATGTCGGGTTCCTGCCGACTCAATCGTACTGCGGCCGTCTGCGAGGAGACTTCTTGAATCTGACGGCGCTGGTGTGCGGCAGCCGGTTCGGTCGCGGGATGGTCCGCCCCGGCGGAGTCATGTTCGACGTGGATGACGATCGCCGCCGGACCTTCATCGAACGGCTCGATGTTGCGCTGCGCGATGTGACGAACGCCGCTGAGCTGCTGTGGAATTCGGCTTCGGTCCAGGCGCGGTTCGAGGAGACCGGCGTGGTGCCGCGCGAGTCGGCGTTGGCTCTTGGCCTCGTTGGACCCGCGGCGCGGGCGTCGGATGTGGACTTCGACGTGCGACGCGACTTCCCGACGGGCGTGTTCCGATCGGCCTCTGTGCCCGTGGCAATTCACCCCGATGGCGATGTCTATTCGCGAGCCTTCATCCGCTGGATGGAAATTCAGAATTCGGTCACGTTCATCCGCGAACAGCTTTCCACACTCGCCGATGGATCAATCCGCGCGGACGTGGGACCGCTCAAGACGGATCACGTCGCGGTGTCGCTTGTCGAAGGGTGGCGTGGCGAGATTTGTCACGTCGCGCTGACCGATGGGGAGGGGCGGTTCTCGCGTTACAAAATCGTTGACCCGTCGTTTCACAACTGGTCGGGGCTGGCGATGGCGCTCCGCGACCAACAGATTTCGGATTTCCCGTTGTGCAACAAGAGCTTCAACCTGTCGTACTGCGGCAACGACCTGTGAGGTGCCCATGCTGGACGTGATTGCAGCCCGATTGAAGCAGGGTCACCGGACGATCGGGTTCCCGGCGCAGGAGCCGACGCTGCCGGATCGGTTTCGCGGTCTGCCCGTGATTGACTCGTCGAGATGTCGTGAGGGTTGTCGCGACTGCGCCGAGGCGTGCCCGACGAACGCGATCGCGATCGACGGCGGACAGCCGAGGCTCGATCTCGGTCGCTGTCTGTTCTGCACCGACTGTCAGGATGCGTGTCCCGAGGAGGCCATTCGGTATTCGACAGACTACCGGCTGGCCACGCGCTCGCGAGGCGATCTGGTGCTGCACGGACAGACGCTGGAACTGGCGAAGGCACTCGACGAGAAATCGCGACGGCTGTTTGGCCGGTCCCTCAAACTGAGGCAGGTCAGCGCGGCCGGCTGCAACGCGTGCGAGGCCGATCTGAACGTGCTCGGCACCGTCGTGTTCGACCTCGGCCGGTTTGGAATCCAGTTCGTCGCGTCGCCACGCCACGCGGATGGCATCGTTGTCACTGGCCCGGTGAGTGAGAACATGCGAACCGCGCTGCTCGACACGTACGCGGCCGTGCCGGCTCCCAAGATCGTGATCGCTGTCGGCGCGTGCGCGATCAGCGGCGGACCGTTCATCGACAACCCCGAAGTCCACAACGGATGCGGATCGCTCGTGCCGGTTGATCTGTTCATCCCCGGCTGCCCGCCGCATCCCATCACAATTCTCGACGGCCTGCTGCGGCTGCTTGGCCGCCTCGAACAACGTCCTTCCAACTAACAGCCACTTCAACGCTCAACACGGAATAAGTTTGTCCAAGGATTCAACGCCATGACATCACCGAACACAGAGACCTCCCCCGAAAAACTGCAAGGCCGCACGGCCTACCTGGCCCAGGATGCCGTATCCGGGTTTCTCGTGTTTCTAATCGCGCTGCCGCTGTGTCTCGCGATTTCTCTGGCGTGCGGGTATCCAGCGATCGCGGGAGTGTTCACGGCCGTGATTGGCGGCGTGCTGGCACCGTGGATCAGCAATTCCGAACTGACCATCAAGGGACCAGCGGCCGGGTTGATCGTCATCGCGTTGGGGTGCGTGCAGGAATTCGGATTCACGGGTGGCAAAGACCTAGTGGCCGATGCGCAGGCGTATCGCATGGCGTTGGGAGTTGGCGTTGCGGCGGGCGTGGTGCAGATTCTGTTTGCACTGTTTCGCACGGGTATCCTCGGTGATTTCTTCCCCACGTCAGCCGTTCACGGAATGCTAGCGGCGATCGGCGTCATCATCATCTCCAAGCAGGTGCCGACCTGTCTCGGCCTGCCGAACAAGGGAGAGCCGCTGGAACTGCTCGCCGAGATTCCCAACGAGCTGATGCACATGAACCCCGAGATCGCGGTCATCGGCGGAGTAAGTCTCGCGATCCTGTTTCTGTTGCCGCTGATCAAGAACAAGTACGTCAGGCTGGTGCCAACGCAGATGGTGGTTGTGCTGGTGGCGATCCCGCTGGGAATCTACTTCGAACTGGACCACGAGCACACGTACTCGCTGGCGGGGCACAAGTTTGCTCTCGGCCCGACGTTTCTCGTGAACGTGCCCAACAACCTGTTCGGAGCCATCACGGTGCCCGACTTTCACGCGTTGACAATGCCGGTCGCGTGGAAGTGGGTGATGATGTTCGCACTGATCGGCACGCTGGAGTCGATGCTGAGCGCGAAGGCGATCGACATGCTCGACCCCTGGCGGCGGAAGACGAATCTCGACCGGGACAACCTCGCCGTGGGAGTCGGCAACACGCTGGCGGCACTGGTCGGGGGCCTGCCGATGATCTCCGAGATCGTCCGCAGCAAGGCGAACATTGACAACGGGGCTCGCACCCGGAATGCGAACATGTTTCACGGGCTGTTCCTGCTGCTGTTCGTCGCGCTCGTGCCAACGCTCCTGCATCGCATCCCACTGGCGGCGCTCGGGTCGATGCTGGTCTATACGGGCTTCCGGCTGGCGTCTCCGCGAGAATTCCTGAGCGTATACAAGATTGGCCGTGAGCAACTGGTGATCTTCGTGAGCACACTCGTCGCGGTGCTGGCGACGGACCTGCTGATCGGTATTGTGATCGGGATTGGCGTGAAGTTCGCGATTCACATCCTGAACGGCGTGCCGCTGCGATCGTTGTTCAGGCCGTATGTCGATGTCGAGGAGCGCGAGGACGGCACGGTATTCATGAAGGCCCGCGAATCGGTGGTCTTCAGCAACTGGATTCTGTTCAAGCGGCAGATCGAAAACTCCGGCCTGTTGGAGGGGAAGTCGGTCACGATCGACCTGTCGGACGCAAAGGTCGTCGATCACAGCGCGATGGAGAAGCTGCACGAATTGCAGTTCGAGTTCGAGCAACACGGCCTGCGACTGGAGGTTGTGGGCCTCGATATCCACCGCACCTCGTCCAGCCACCCGATGTCGGCTCGACGGCGGCGACTGGTTCCGATCCGACGGATCACGGTGGTCGCGGAATCTTCGCTGGAGAATCGGCTCTTGGAATCATTCGCGAACCTCGGAGCCAGCGGGTATACCGTGACGGGCTGCGCTGGCGCGGGACGTCGCGGCCTGCAAAAAGACCCGACGACATCCGAGCCTCGCGTGCGAATCGAAGTTCTCGCCCCGGCCGATGTCGCGGAACGCATGCTCAGTTACCTGCACCGCGAAATCTATCCAATTTCGGCAGTGACGGCATGCATCGAAACAGTCGAAGTGCTGCGGCCGGACGAATTCGCACCCGCATGCACCAAGGATTAGCGCGGATCGGGAAGCGGTACGGGCCTCGGATCGTAGGCCGCCGGTGCTGGCGGAGTTCCGTTGGCAGGAGGTGCCGCGGTCTGTCCACAGGCTCCGCAACACGCGCCGCCGTGTGTCTGGCAGACGACTTCGCACTTCGTCCCGCAAGTGTGTCCCACGACGATCTCTTTCTTCAGCAGAACCTTCTTCCACCGTGGATGAGGTTCGCACGTCCCGCAGCAGGTCTGGCCGCGTACGAGCGGGTTCTTGCAACCGGGGAGGCAGAAGGGGACCAGCTTGCAACGGTAGATCGTTTTCTTGATGGGTTTGCTGTCGAGAACTCGTTGGCAACCGAGGCAACACTCGCCGTGCGGGCAGTTCCCGTTCGAGCAACCGCCGCTGCCGCACGCTTCGTCGGCGAAGCAGTTGCCCAACGTCCGACCGTGGCCGTCGTTGCCGGTCAAACCTAGTGTGGCCACGCCGAGCAACAAGACTCCCAGTCCGATTCGCATCTTCGTCCGCATGGCATCTCTCCGTGATTCTGATTTGGTTGCCTAAAAATCGTGGGCGACTCGCATCCCGAATCCGTGGATCATCCCATCCCCAGCACCACCCGCCGGCGAGTCGCGATGAGTCACGTTGTAGTTCCATTGCACTTTCATGTTGGGATTCAAGAACCAGTTCAGCCCCAATGTGACATCGTCCAACCGGCCGCCGTTGATTCCTTTGTCGTTCAAGTCGAGGTGATCGTACCTGACCCCAATCTGCCAGCCACCGCGGCCAAAGATCGATCCATCTTCGCCAGGAACGAGGAAGAAGTTCTCGTGCGGCACCACGCGGTCAAAGGCCGCGTTCTTCCTGTTGTAGACCCGATGCTCACCAGTCAGAAAGTACAGCACCTCGACATAGTACCCCTGATAATTCACCGTCCCGACACTGCTGCTCCCCGTTCTGAAGGCGTCCTGAATGAAGGCGCTGAGATACTCCGCCTGGAAGGTCCACGGACCGAGCACCGAGACCAATTCGAAGTTCATCCATTGTTGCGTGTCGCCGTTGAAGCTGCCGGTGTCCGCGGGGAGCGGCCAGACCGATGACAGCCCGCTGCGCACCGCCGGTCGGACACGATACCGCGTCAATCCGTCATCGAGCGTGGCATGTCGCCCCGACACGCCGACATGCACCAAATTGCGGCCTTCGTCCTCATACATCAGCAGTCCGGTCAAGCGACCGGTGACAGCGACTTCCGCACCGCCCGTGTTGAAAGCGAACACATTGGAATTCGGGCTGAACATGCCCACCTGCCACCGAGCATGGTCGTCGAGCATCGTGTTGAACATGCTGGCACCGACCGAGAACCCGTTGTTGAACCCGCCGTAGAACGCATCCTGCATGTACGTCCGTTCCATGAAGTTCAAGTATCGGCTGCTGGTGAGGTGCTCGAAACCGATCGGTTCCTTGTGATTGCCGAATCGAATGTTGCCGATCTTCGGCAGTTTGGTGATCGTGAAATGCAAATCCGTCGGCCCCGTCAGTGCCTCGTTGAGCGTGCCGCCGCCGGGCGTCGAAACCCGTGCTCCCTGCACAAAATCGTACTCGACCTCAAAGTCAATCACCTCGTACATCGTCCCATCCGCTCGCAACCGGGCGCGGCGGAAATCGACTCCGTCGCGGAACGGATTTGCCAGCGTCGGGTCCGCCTGCACGGCATCATCCACGTCGAACCAACTCCAATCGAGCTGCGTTCGGCCTCCGATGTGGATGCGGAAGTCCTTGTTTTTCGTCTCAATCTCCAAGCCGTTTTGCCAGCGCGCGTGCATGGCCTTGTCGCTGCCGACTTCGTACCAATCCGGCTCGGCAGGAACAGGCACCGGGGCCGGATTCTCCAAGACCGTTTGCAATTGCTTCGAGCCAGGCGACATGATCTCGCTGTCGGCACCTTCATCCAGCCGAGACACCGATGCCAGCGGCTTTTTCTGCCGTTCGAGTTGTTCCATCAGGAACCGATTCTGTCGCTCGACGCGATCCAGTCGCTCTCGCAACTCGTCCAAGCTGTTGTCTTGAGCCGCGACCGGCATCGCGGTCAGCAAACACACCACCACCCAGCCGGAGCGCAGGCCGAATGCTCGCATGTCGAAGTCCCTTTCGTCCCGATGTCGCCGTTTCGTCCGTGAACCACGATGTCTGGAAAACTTATCGGACATTGCCGTCGCATCCGGTGATACCGAAGGAACCGGGAAGGCCGGTCGCAGCGAATGTAACGATTCGAAGGCCACATAGTTTGCCCAGCCAATCACTCGCGCCAGAAGACTCGGTCCGACTTGCGCTGGAGATGCGAAAGCAACTCGGCCCAAGCCTCCCATTTTGGCTGACCGGAACAATGATCGGGCGTGCATTCGTCAAAAACGACAGCATCGGCAATCTTCATATTCTTTGACAACCCACGCGCCGAACGAGATTGGAGAAGAATTCGGTGAAGGATCGGTGAAGGATCAGGCCCTCGAAGGCAATTCCGCACGAGAGGCCGCAGCAAAGGAGTGCACGAATGCGCCGGTTGATTTCGGGTGGTTGGGTTTCCCTGCTCGCGTTGTCCCTGCTGATGCCGTGCCCTGCAACCGCCGACGAACCGGGTCCGTCATCCGCCGCGAGTCGCCGCGAATCCGCATCGAAGGTCGGCACCCTTTCACCAGAGGATGTGTTTGATCGACTGGAACGTGCCGAAGCCAGGATCGCCGAACTTGAGTCCGGTGTCGCTCAGCCGGCTGACAAACCGTCGCCGATTCAGCAGACGTCATTCTCCCTGCCGAGCTTGGGATCGCTCTTTGTCGGGCATGACCCGGAGATCGCGATCGCCCGCGAGCAGGCTGCCAGTTCGGCGATGGCTCCCGAACCTGCCAAGGCAGAGGCTCCCAAGCCGAAGAAGTGGTACGACAAACTCAGCATTCGAGGCTACGCCCAGTTCCGGATCAACGAAGAGGTGTTCATGGAGAACGGGTCCGCGCCGGCTCAGTACGTTGGCGACCGGTCAATCGGCGACAGCCAGAGCTTTTTGATTCGCCGGGCGCGAATCATCATTTCCGGCGACGTGCATGAGCGATTGTACATTTACCTCCAGCCCGACTTTGCCTCGACCGTTCCCGGCAGCACCGACAACACGTTTTACACGCAGATTCGCGACTGGTACGGCGACTTTTATCTCGACGAGTGCAAAGTGAATCGGTTGCGAATTGGCCAGTCGAAGGTGCCTTACGGCTGGGAAAACCTCCAATCCAGCTCGAACCGAATTCCGCTCGACCGCCATGACGCGTTCAACAGCGCGGTGCGAAACGAGCGTGACCTGGGTGTGTTTTACTACTGGACCCCGGTCTGGGCGCAAGACTTCTTCAAGGACGTTTTGGAGAAGGGCTTGAAAGGCTCCGGCAACTACGGTGTCTTCGGCCTCGGTGTCTACAACGGCCAGGGCGGTTCGTTGCTCGAACAGAACGACAACCTGCACGTGGTGTCGCGACTCACGTTGCCGTTCGAGTTGGAGAGTGGTCAGTACATGGAGGCCGGCATCCAAGGATACTATGGCGAGTATTCCGTGTTGTCGTCGGCCATCAAGCCGCTCGGCGTCGGACCCGCCGCCGGCATCCGTCCCGCCGGCACGGTGGAAGCTGGTGAACTGGGAGGCTGGAAGGACGAACGAATCGGAGCCTCGTTCATCTGGTATCCGCAGCCGTTCGGCTTCCAGTCGGAATGGACCTGGGGACGCGGTCCGGCTCTCAACGCGGCTCAAACCGCCATCGAAGAAACGTCACTCTACGGTGGCTATGCCATGTTGCTCTACAAGCTCGACAAGCATGGCACCTGGTTCCCGTTCGTCCGGTACTCGTACTTCCAGGGAGGTTACAAGTCCGAACGGAACGCACCGTACAGCCGAAACGACGAGTGGGAATTCGGTACGGAATGGCAAATCAATCCGGCGGCCGAACTCACTCTCTCGTACCTGATCACGGACCGCACCAACACGACGGCCTTCAACACCACGGGCGTCACGTCGTACCGGCAGTTCGACGGCCAAGTGCTGCGATTGCAGTTCCAAATGAACTACTGAGCCGAGCCGGAAGCGGCAGGTGCCACCGGTGTCCGGGCGATCGGAACCGCCGGTGAGTTCGAGGCATCTTCCACCGCCTTGAACACCCGCAGCGTGTTGCCACCGAGAATCTTCCGCACTTGCTCGCTCGTGTAGCCTCGCTGGAGCAGTTCCTGAGTGACGTGCGGGAAGCACGACACGTCGTCGAGGTTTTTCGGCACACTGACCATGCCATCGAAGTTCGACCCCAACCCGACGTGGTCGATCCCCGCCACGGCCACGATGTGGTCGATGTGATCGACAACATCGCTCACCGTCGTCGTCGGCAACGGGTTGTCCGCCAACCATTGTGTCAGCGCCAGTTCGAACTGCTGCGGAGTCTTGAACGTCTTGCGCAGGTCGTTGGCCGCCTGGCTCCGTTTCTGGTAGGCGTCCACCGATTTCGCGGTCAGGAACCCGGTGAAGAAACTCACCTGCACGACTCCGCCATTGGCGGCGACGAGTTTCAGCACGTCGTCCGGGATGTTCCGCGGATGCGGCGCCAGCTTCGCCGCTCCTGAGTGCGAAAAGATGACCGGTGCCCGGCTCACTTTCAGCGTGTCCTGCACCGTCTCGACCGAGGCATGAGACAGATCGATCACCATCCCCAGTCGATTCATCTCGCGGACGACGGACTCTCCGAACCCGGTCAGACCCTTGTGCTTCACGGCATCCAGCGCCGCGTCGGCCCAGTCGTGAGTGTCATCGTGAGTCAAAGCCAGGCACCGTGCTCCCGCCTGATGATACGCATGCAGCACCGCCAGCGATCCGTCGATCGCGTGTCCCCCTTCGATGGCGATCACGCACGCCACCTTGCCGGACTGCCGGATGCGTTCGATATCCGATGCGCTCGCGGCCAGTTCGAACGTGTCAGGGAACCGTTCGGTCAGCCTGCGGATCTGTTCAATCTGTTCCAGCGTTTCCTTGACCGCCGCGCCCTTTTTCACACTCTCCAGCGGGACGTACGTCGCGAAGATTTGAGCACCGACGCCCCCCTGTCGCAGCCGAGGAATGTCGGTGTGCAAGCCCTGCTGAAACCGTGTCAGATCAACCGACTCGACGGTCAGATCCTTCCGCTTGCGAAGCTGCATCACCAGGCTGTTGTGCCCGTCGAACACCAACGATTGCCGATGGACTTGCAGCGACTCGTCGGTCAACCGCGTCGGCTCGGCGGACTGCGCGGACACAGCCAGCCCACCAAACACCACTACGGAAGCCACGCATCCCACGAGCGTTCGGGACATCGGTAAGTGCTTCATGCTCACGGCAACTCCTGTGTTGAAAGGGAAGGACCGGCGAAGAAACTTCCGCCGACTTCACGAGCGGAATCTGGACGCCTTCAAACGCCGACGATTATCGCCACGAATGTGAAGAACTGATGAAGTTTGCGTGCAGATTGCATCAAGATTCCGAGAAGGAACCCTGGCCGAACGCTGCTTCCGTATGGGTGCCACTGGCAGCTTGCTGCCAGTGCGACGGGTGGCTGGGGTCGACCGAAGGGAGCCCCAAGCCAAGTCGGATTCGTTCCGGGGGCTCGCTCCGCTCGACCCCGGCCACCCCGCCGAGACAACGTTCCAATCGCGATCGCAGATCGTGCGGGGCCGCTGGCAGGATTTGCGTCACGCCTCCCTGATGAAACGCGATCGGGTTCCCGTCCAGAAATGCCACGCGGTTGGAGGCCGTGCGCGGCACGCGGTCGTGCGGGGTCAGCAGGCCCACGAGATTCAACGGGTCGGCGGCCGAGATCACGATCAACTCCTGCTTCGGTCCCGCGTCGCGCACCTGCCGAAGTTGCCGCACCGTCTCGCCGAGCGCGAACTGTTCGCCGCCGACGCCGGTCACAAACCGACCGCCTCGAATTTCGCCGCGTGCTTCCAGCCGGCGGTACACCTGCAACAACTCCCACCACCGCGGCGCTCTGTCCTCGCGCTCCAACAGGTCGCGGAACACCACGCCCCAGCGGCGGAGGAGTTGCCAGGCCCAATCCTCGGTGGACGGTGGACGATGGCTGGAGGATGCTGACGGTGACGACGAGGATGGAGGATGGAAGATGGAGGATGGCGATGCGGACGTCGGGTCGTCTGCAATTCGATCCTCCATCTTCCATCTTCCATCCTCCATCCTCTCCGTCTCCCGCCGCCACAGCGACCACCGCCCGGCGCTCGTCAGCGACAGCCGGCGCCGCGCACGCTGCCGATCGCGGCGCGAGTCGCGTCCGGGGGTGACCTGCCGCTCGGCGAGGAGTGAGCGCAATCCGGAAAAACCATCGGCGGTGACGAGGCCGCGCGCGATGAGTTCGCCGAGCGCTTCGTTCAGTTGTGTGGGCAGCATCCGCGTCAGGCTCAAAAGATCGGTCGCGAAGAGCGCTCCACGCTCGCGCAGCAGGTCGAATGCTTCGCGCGCCGGACTGCTGAGGTCTGCGGCGTCCGGTATTGATCCACTGGCGAGCAGCCAGTCGAGGTCGCTCCGCAGGAACAGCGACATCGGCACGACGCGCGTCAGCGAAGACATCGGCCGGGCTTTCTCGGCGTCTCGCGGAGGCGGGAATAACCGGCCCCAGCCGACTTCGCCGGTCAAACACAGTTCGTCGAGCCATTCGAGTTGATACTTATCGAGACGCGCCGGCAGAATGTCCCGCTCCCACGCGACCGCCGGGATGTCCAACCCCTGCAGCATCCCGACGACTTCGAACAATCCGTTCGTCCCCGATCGCCGCGACACCGGCAACACCCCGTGGTGTCGCGTTAGAAACCGAATGAACACGTCCACGCTGACCGGTTCGATCTGCCGCCGCAGCCCCTCCATCGTCAGGCGGTGGATGCGCGCCAGCAGGCGGCGATGGCACCATTCGGTGGATGGTGGATGGTGGACGGTGGATGGAGTTGAGGATTGAGGATCGAGGATGGAGGATGGAGAATCGAACGCGCCGTCGCCGCCATCCTCGATCCTCGATCCTCCATCATCCATCCTCAACGTCGTGAATCTCCCGCGCAGCACGACTCCTTCCCCCTCAAGCGCCTCCAGCCCGGCATCGGCCTGCGCCACGGTGATGCCAACGCGATCGGCGGCCGCTTCGCCGGTGATCGGGCCGCACACTTCGAGCAACCCACGGAGCATCGCCACGCGGGCCGATACGTCATCCCAATCGTGACGAACCTCCGGCGGAACGGTCACCGGCGGCGACACGGTAGCGTTCGGAAATGCCGCCAGCGCGGCGGGCAAACGCTCGGTGGCGACCCAAACGGGTGACGAAGAGAGGATGGAGGATGGAGGATGGAGGATGGAAGTCGCATCCGAAGTCGTGGTCCATCCTCCATCCTCCATCCTCCATCCTCGAACAACCACCGTCGCTCTCCCCTGTCCCACCAGCTCCTCAAACCACGCCGTCCATTCCCGCCCCTCGTCGGACGGCAGTACGATGCGGCTGAGCAGCGCGTCGTGCAGTTCGTCGGCGCTGCGCACGAGCGGCTGCGCTTCGGCTCGGACCTGCGCGATGGCTTCCGGGTCGAGCCAGCCCAAATCCTGAACGCTCTCGACAGTGAGCGACCGACGGGTGGCCACCGCCCGCGCCCGCCGCTCGACCGCTTCGCCTCCGTCGAGGAACGCGTACGGGTTGGCGTTCAGCAGTTCGTAGCTGAACGGCGACGGTTCGCGCGTGTCGCGAGCGATCAGCTCGATCTCGCCGCGCTCGATCCGCTCGAACACTTCGCGAGCGCCATCCACGTCGTTGGCTTCGCGCAGGCAGTCCTCCATCGTCTGCTGAACGAGCGGATGGTCAGGAATCTCATGGTCGCCGGTGATGTTCTCCTGGCAACCGGTCAGCTTGGGGAAGACGGCGGTCAGCAGGTCGTCGGCCCGAAACCGTTGGAACGCCGGCGGGACTTTTTTGCCGTGCTCCATCCGCATCACCAACAGCGCCCGCGTGACGTTCCATCGCCAGCGAGTTTGAAACGTCGGCACGGCCAACAGCGCTTGCTCAAGGAGCGGTTGCAAATTCCGCGGGTTCAGCATCCCGAACATGCTTTCGAGCGGGAAGCTGTGTTGCGGCCCGAGCGACAACACGATCCCATCGTCATCCGCGCTCGCCTGCAATTCAAAATCGAACGACCGGCAGAACCGCTTCCGCATCGCCAGCCCCCACGCCCGCGTGATCCGGCTGCCGAACGGCGCGTGGATCACCATCTGCATCCCACCCGATTCGTCGAAGAACCGCTCGAACACGACGCGCCGTTGCGACGGCACGATCCCGATCGCCGCCCGCTGCGCCGTGACGTATTCCACCACCTGCCGGGCGGCGAAGTCGGAGACGCCGGTTTCGTGTTGGAGCCAGGCGATGGTTTCGCCAACGTCAGGCGAGCGGGGGGCGTCAGCCCCCCGAGGTTCCGAGGTATCCGCCGTAGTTGCGATGGTGACTGCGGACTCGGGGGCCTCACGGCCCCCGCTCGCCGACCTGAGTTGGGAGTCCAACTCCTCCCGCAGCCGCGACACTTCCTCCGACAACTCGATCGTCCGCCCCGGCGCTTCGCCGCGCCAGAATGGGATGGTCGGCGGGGCACCGCCCGCATCGGTCACGGTGACTTCGCCGCCGCGAACGTACTGGATGCGCCACGACGTGTTGCCCAGCAGAAAGATATCGCCCGCCATGCTCTCGGCGGCAAATTCTTCGTCCAGCGTACCGACGACGGTTCGTTCCGGTTCGGCCACGACGCGGTACGACGCGACCTCGCCGATCGCGCCTCCACTTGTCGTTGCCGAAATCCTCGCACCCGGTCGCGTGCGAAGTCGCCTCTGCACGAGATCGTGATGCAGGTAGACGCGGCTCTGTCGCCGCCCGGCCGACGGTGTGATCCCCTCGCTGAGGAATTCCACGACGCGGTCGAAGTCGGTGCGGCGGAGGTTTCGATACGGGTACGCTTGTCGAACGAGCGCGAACAACTCGTCGCTGTTCCATTCCTGACACGCGACTTCGGCCACGATCTGCTGAGCCAGAATGTCGAGCGGTGCGTCAGGGATCGGAACCACGTCCAAGCGCCCCGCGCGGACGGCTCGCAGCAACGCCAGACATTCGATCAACTCATCGCGCGTGAGGGCGAACAGCCGACCTTTTGGCACCTTGCCCAGCGCGTGACCCGACCGGCCGACGCGTTGCAGAAACGTGGCGATGGCACGTGGTGAACCAATCTGAATGACGAGGTCGATGTGCCCGACGTCGATCCCCAGCTCCAGCGACGACGTCGCCACGACTGCTTTCAGTTCGCCCGACTTCAACCGCCGCTCCGTCTCCAACCGCGTCGTCGCGGAGAGCGACCCGTGGTGACTGCTGACGAGTTCGATGGCGGCGTCTGCGATTGGTTCGGACACGGTCGCGGTCGCGGTCGAGGATGGCGGATGGAGGATCGAGGATGGAGAATCGCAGTCGGACGTGGAAAGCGCTTGTCCATCCTCGATCCTCCATCCTCCATCCTCATGGACTTTCGCTGCCATCGCCTCGCTGAGTTGATGCGTCAACCGCTCCGCCAGCCGCCGGTTGTTGACGAAGATCAGCGTGCTGCGGTGCGAGTTCACCAACTCAACGATCCGCTGGTTGACCTCGGCCCACTGCTCGTGCATGCACACGGCCCCGAGTTCGCTCGGCGGGACTTCGATGCCCAGGTCGAGGTCGCGCTGGTGGCCGACGTCGATGATGGAGCATTTTGAGGATGGAGGATGGAGGATCGAAGATGGAGGATGGCGGATGGAGGATGGAGGATGGACTCCGCTCGTCGTCTGGTCAATTCCATTCTCAATCCGCGATCCTCCATCCTCGTCTCCTGCGGCTCCCGCTCCCACCAAGAACTCCGCCACCCGCTCGATCGGTCGCTGCGTTGCCGAAAGCCCGATCCGTTGCAGCCGACGTGGGCAGAGATGTTCCAGGCGTTCCAGCGACAGAGCCAGGTGCGAGCCGCGTTTGTCACGGACGAGAGCGTGGATTTCGTCCACGATCACGGTCTCGGTCGAACGTAGCACCTCGCGGCTTTTCGGGCCAGTCAGCATCAGGTACAGCGACTCGGGCGTGGTCACGAGGATGTGCGGAGGCCGGCGGATGATGGCCGCGCGGTCGCGGGCCGACGTGTCGCCGGTCCGCAGCCCGACGCGAATCGGAGCGATTTCCAACCCCGCTTCCCCCGCGAGCGCGAAGATTTCCGCCAGCGGTTCCTCCAGGTTGCGGTGCATGTCGTTCGACAACGCCCGCAGCGGCGACACGTAGACGACTCGCGTCGCGTCCGTCAATTCGCCACGCTCGGCGAGCCTGAACAGCCGATCAATGGCCGCGAGGAACGCGGTCAGAGTTTTTCCGCTGCCGGTCGGCGCCGCAATCAGCGTGTCCTCCCCGGAAAGAATCGCCGGCCACCCCCGCCGCTGCGGTTCCGTCGGCGCAGCGAACCGCGAACAAAACCACTGCCGGATCAGCGGGTGAAATGATTCGAGCGGCATGAGTGCTCGCAGGGCGAAGTTCTTCAACCGACCGTGGCACAGGCGTCTCGCCTGTGTTTCAAGTCACCGGCGGGACACCGGTGCCACGGCAACTTTGGGCATTGACCTGTCGTCTCGGTTGGAACGGCTGTACTCTAACTGCCGGTTCATCGCTCGGCCAGCCGAAGCCGGTGAGACGAGAATTCACTTCAGCCAATCAGGGGACATCGCATGCGTATCGCTTCGTCCGGCTTCCTCGTGCTCGTGATGATCTTTTGCGGGTACGTTTTTTTGTGTACGTACGAGCCGAATCCGCCGGACGTGCAACTTCGGTGGCGGATCATTTATGGTGGCCTGGCGGCGATGTGTTTGGTTGGGATCGTCTGGAACACTTGGACTCAGTCGAAGCCGCCGGAGTGACGGAGCATGTTCCGTATTCGTACGCCATCGTCGCGTCTGTGCGATGGAATCCGCAGGCGGGACCTGCTCGCCGTCGGATCGCTGGGGATGTTGCCGCTGGTGGCGATCGGCCGAACCGCGCGAGCCGACTCGACGGCGAAGCCGCATCTGCCCAGCTTTGGCCGGGCGAAGCGATGCGTGTTGCTGTTCCTGACCGGAGGCCCGCCGCAGCACGACACGTGGGACATGAAACCCGACGCGCCGGCCGAAGTGCGCGGGGAATTCCGGCCGATCGAAACCGACGTGCCGGGGATTCAGGTTTGCGAACTGTTCCCGAAGCTCGCGCGAGTCGCCTCGAAGTTTCAGATCGTCCGCTCGGTGACGCACACCGACACGGTCCACACGTCAGCCGGGTACACGATGCTGACCGGCGTGCCGCATCCGCTGGCGAACGTCTCCACGGCGGCTCTCATCCGACCGCTGCCGACCGATCATCCGCACTTCGGGTCGATCCTCGCGAAGGCTCGATCGGGCGGCGGCACCACGCCGACGTTCGCGTCGCTGCCGGAGGTCATCAAGGATGCGGCGGTCAACGAGTTCCCCGGTCAGGACGCGGGGTTTCTCGGCCGACGGTTCGGGCCGTTTCGGATCGACGGTGACGGAACCGCGCAAAGATTTCGTCTGCCGGAGATCACGCTGGCGGACGAAGTCACGTTGGCGCGGCTGAACGAGCGGCGGTTCCTGCGGAATCAGATCGAGCGGCAACTCGCGGTGCTTGACCGCACGCGACCGGCGGCCGATCTCGACGACTTTTACGAGCAGGCGTTCGGCCTGTTGCAGGCTGAACCGCTACGCCGCGCGTTCGACCTCGACGGCGAACCCGCTTCGCTCCGCGCGAGCTACGGCCCGCACCTGTTCGGGCAGGGATGTTTGCTCGCCCGGCGGCTGCTCGAAGCAGGCGTGTCGTTGGTCACGGTTTACTGGCACTACGAAGGCCCGGAGGATTCACCGGTGTGGGACACGCACTGGAACAATTTCAAGCACCTGCGCGAGCGCTTGATCCCGCCGACCGATGCGGCTGTTTCCACGCTGCTGACGGACCTCGCCTCACGCGGGCTGCTGGATGACACGCTGGTGATTTGCCTGGGCGAGTTCGGCCGCACGCCGAAGATCAACGGCAAGGCGGGACGCGACCACTGGCCGCATGTCGCCTCCATCCTCCTCGCGGGAGCCGGCCTGCCCGCGGGCACGGTGTTCGGCGCGTCGGATCGGCTGGGTGCGTATCCCGCGCGAAATCCGATCGTGCCGGAAGACTTGACTGCCACGTTTCTGCATCTGCTGGGCGTGCCACCGGACTTCGAGGTCCTCGATCCGACCGGTCGCCCGATCCCCGCGTGCCGCGGCGCGCCCGTCGCGGGCTTGCTGGGTTGACACGTAGGTCAGGCTTTCTAGCTTGACGCAACTGCGATTGAAGTCTGTCAGGCTGGAAAGCCTGACCTACGAACATGCCCGAACTGCCAGAAGTCGAAACGATGGTCCGCGGCATCCGGCCGTTCGTCGAAGGACGGACGATCGCGGCCGTGCGCGTTTGCGGCTGCCGCTGTCGGCCGATCACGCTGTTTCCGGGGCTGAAGTCGATGGCGCGGCGAAGCGTCGGGCGGCACGTGGCGGCTGTGCGGCGGATCGCGAAGCGCGTGGTGATGGAACTTGATTCCGGCGACGCCTTCGTCATCGAACCGCGCATGACCGGTCTGATGTTGCTGCACGATCCGCCCGATCCGGAGCATCTGCGGATCGAGTGGCGATTCGCCGGGCGGCGCGAATTCAATTCGGTTTGGTTCTGGGATCGACGGGGACTCGGCACGGTGCGGCTGCTGACAGCGGTTGAATTCGCGGAGCTGTCCGGCGGCGGATTGCTCGGCCCGGACGCACTGACGATGACCGCGAACGATTTGCGAGAACGCATGGCAGCGACTCGGCGGCCAGTCAAAGTTGCGTTGCTCGATCAGCGGCTGGTGGCCGGGATCGGCAATCTGTACGCGAGCGAAATCCTGCACGTGGCCCGCATCCACCCCGCCGTGCCCGCCGCGCGGCTGACGGCACCGCAGGCCGATCGCATTCACGCAGCGACACGACTCGTCCTCGAAGACGCCATCCGCCACGAAGGCTCGACGCTGGGTGACGGCACCTACCGCAACGTGCTCAACCAAAACGGAGGCTACCAGAATTCGCACAGGGTCTACGACCGAGCCGACGAGCCGTGTCCGACGTGTCGACGGGCGAAGGTCATCCGCATCGTGCAGGCTCAGCGGTCCACGTTTTTCTGTCCGGTTTGTCAGCGGAAGCGGCAGCATTGACCAGGAGAAAGTGGAAATGAACGAGCGAATGCTTCGAGAACAACAAGCAACGAAACTCCCTCTCCCCTTTGGGGAGAGGGTTGGGGTGAGGGGCGTTGCGGATGGCCCTGAGTGTGGAGGAAAAGTGTTGGACCGCGCGGACCACCCTTCACCCCCGGCCCCTCTTCCCAAGGGGGAGAGGGGAGAAGTGAAGGGCGCGAGTCGTTGCAGATCATTGGAGCATAATCTTTCGCGGCGCGGATTCCTGCGAGGAGTCGCGGGGGCGATCGGTTGCCTGCTCGTCCCTCGATGGATTTCTGGCGCGGGGGCCGAACCTACTGCTCTGACGTTGGGGTTCAGTTTGTACGGCATGAAAAATCTGACCACCGACGCCGCGCTGCGAGTGGTTGCGGAGATTGGTTACGACTCGGTCGAGTTGTGCCTGCTGGACGGATACGACGCGGCACCGGCGAAGCTTTCGGCCGAGCGGCGGCGCGACGTGCGGAAGTTGCTCGGCGACCTCGGCCTCAAGCTGACGGCGTTGATGGAAAACGTGCCGCTCGGCGACGCGACGATGCAACCCGCGGTTCGCGAGCGATTGCGAGTTGCGGCCGAACTCGGGCACGAGCTGTCGACGGATTCACCGCCGGTCGTCGAAACCGTGATGGGGGGCGGCAAGTGGGATGAGGTGCGCGATCGCTACCGCGAGCACCTCGGCGGCTGGGCCCGCGTGGCCGAGGCGACGAAGACGGTGATCGCCGTGAAGCCGCACCGGTTTGGAGCGGTCAACCTGCCCGAGCAGGCGCTGTGGCTGATCGAACAGGTGAAGTCTCCGTGGATCAAACTCAACTTCGATCCCAGCCACTTCGAGCTGCGCGACCCGCCGCAGGTCGACGCGCTGAAACAACTCCTGCCGCACTCGACGATCGTCGCGGTGAAAGATGTCGTGTTGAAGGATGGCAAGGCGGCGTTTGCCTTGCCGGGCGAAGGCGGCGAGTTCGACTACGCCAAGTTCCTCAAACAACTCGTTGACGCGGGCTACCGTGGCGATGTGAACGTGGAAGTCAGCGGCATGATCTCCAGCCAGCCCGGCTACGACCCCGTCGCGGCGGCTCGCAAGTCGTACACTCAACTTGCCGGAGCGTTTTCGCGTGCTAAGATTGTGCGTCAAAGACGCTGAAACCGCAGAGTTCGCGGAGAACGCGGAGAGGTGTGACGCCGCGAGTCTCAGCGTCCTCTGTGGTGAAAACCTTGATCTGTCACGCTTCGGCTAGCTATTCGAGTTCACACGATCGCTGTGGGAGGCCGTCATGTCCACCATTTCGGAACGCCCGAGTGCTTCGGTTTTGATCTGGCGGGTCGTGCTTCGGAACAGCCGGTCGCTCTTGATCGCATACGCGGTGGTCACCTTGATACTCGCTGCCTTGCAACGCTCGTTGATCTATCATCCGCACCGAGTGCGCGAGGTTTCCGCGAAGGAACTGGGGTGGGAGACTGGTCGCGTCGTACCGTTGCGCGTGACGGTGTCTGACAACGCCGTCCTTCATGGCTGGCATGTGCTGCCGCCGGGACGGTCGGCGAGGGACGTGCGCGAATCGGACCAGGAATTGAAACTTGGGCGTCCCGTGGTTCTGTTTTTTTCTGGGAACGGCGGCGACCGGGGAGGCCGCTCGGAGTGGTTTGAGATGTTGTCGGAATGTGGTTGCGACGTGTTCGCGTTTGACTACCGTGGCTACGCCGAGAACGAGGGGGCTCCCAGCGAAGCGGCATTTGCCGCGGATGCCCAAGCGATCTGGAAGCACCTGACCACTGATCGCGGCGTCGCGGCGAACCGGATTGTGTTGTTCGGCGAATCGCTGGGCGGCGGCGTGGCGATCCGGCTGGCGTCGGAAGCGTGCGAAGCGAAGACGCCGCCGCGCGGTCTTATCGTGCGATCGACCTTCACGTCGATGGTCGATGTGGGGTCACACCATTACCCGTGGCTTCCCGTCGGACTCGTGCTCGTTGATCGCTACCCGTCGCTCGAACGCATGCCGAGAGTGACCTGCCCGCTGCTGGTGATGCACGGCCAACGCGACACGATCGTCCCGTTCGAGCACGGCCGCCGCCTGTTCGACGCGGCTCTCGCGAAGGCGACGACTGGCATCGCCAAACGGTTTCTCGATCTGCCAACGTCCGATCACAACGACGTCGCGACGACCGCTGAGAGCGCGGTGCGGCGGGCGCTGCGCGAGTTTCTGAGCGACATCGGCCAGCGATGACCGGGATCGACGACGAAAAACTCGCGTAACCAAATCGAAGACCGAGTCAATTTGCAGGCAGCTCTGTTCATCTCAGCCGGACCTGATTTCGACTCGGAGGGGCCGATCCGATGCTGCTTCGATCGTTGTGCGCGCTATTGTTCGTGGTCATCGGTGCCACGGCGAGCCTCGCGGGATTCCCGACGAATCGATTTCACATCCGGTTGGATCACGGCACGCCTTCGCGCAGGGGCTGCCTGATGCTGCACGATGGCCGGCTGATTGTCTGGCATAACAATGGCGGTCGGGTTGGCGACACGCAGAACGCTCCGGATCGCTGGTACATCGATGGCACGCGGATCAAATGCAGCACCGGCGGTGGGTATCTCGCCTACGATCCGACAGGTAAGGACTCGGGCGTCTTCATCGTCGCGAAGCCACCGGAGGGGATTGATTGGAAGGTCACGCTCAAACGGAGTGAAGGTGGCGAACGCGGCGTTCTCGAAGCTGCGACGGGTACGGTGAAAGGTTGGACGCTCGACGTCGAGGACCCGTCTTCAGCACGACCCGGCCCGCCCTCCGCATTGAGCGCGGCAGCCAGTCGTATCATAATCGCCAAGGAACCGCGGCATCCGTTTGTGGTCGAGCGGATCTACGGGCACAAGTGACCAGTCCGGCAGGACGGGAAACCTTCCTCGAACAGGCGAGGCGTCTGTTCCACGGGCCGCTTGACCGGCGGACCTCGCTTGGTATTCTCCGGTCGAACCGTTGTTTATCCGCAAGCCCGCACGGCTGCGAGGATGACGCGCTGGCAAAGCTCTGCGCGGGCGCGCACGCCTTCGGCGTTGCGGCTAAACGATGCCTCGAAAGCCATCGCACAATGCCAATCCCCCCCGTCGAAGAGCAACTGGCCGTGATTCGTCGCGGCGTGGAGAAGGTCGTCCCGGAAGGCGAATTGGCGGCGAAGCTTGAACGGAGCCGACGGACGAACACGCCGCTGCGAGTCAAATACGGCATCGACCCGACGGGCATTGATGTGCATCTGGGCCACACCGTCCCGCTGCGGAAAATTCGGCAGTTTCAGGAGCTGGGTCATCAGGCGGTCATCATCATCGGGAACTACACCGCGCTGGTCGGCGATCCGTCGGGCCGCGATCAAACTCGCCAGCGGCTCACGCAGGAAGTCGTCGAAGCCAACGCGAAGGATTATCTCACGCAGGTCGGCAAAGTCGTGGACCTGACGAAAGCCGAGGTGATTCGGAACGGCGAGTGGTTCAGCCGGATGAGCTTCCTCGACATCCTCGACCTGTGCGGCAAGGTGACGGTGGCGCAACTGCTGACGCGCGAGGACTTCGCCAAGCGGTACGCCAGCGACCAGGCCATCTACCTGCACGAGTGCCTGTACCCGGTGATGCAGGCGTGGGATTCGGTGCAGATCAAAGCCGACGTGGAACTCGGCGGGACCGAGCAGCTTTACAGTTTCATGCTCGCCCGCGACCTGCAACGTCACGCGGGCCTCGGCGAACAGGTGGGCGTGATGACGCCGATCCTCGTCGGGCTGGACGGCGTGCGTCGGATGGGGAAGAGCCTCGGAAATTACATCGGCATCGGCGAGCCGGCGTATGACATGATGAAAAAGTTCATGCAGCTTCCCGACGGTTGCATGCGCATGTACTTCGAGCTGCTGACCGATCTGCCGCTAAGCGACATCGACCGCCTGCTGGCCGGGCACCCGAAAGACGCGAAGCTCGCGCTGGGCCAGAACGTCATCACCCAGTACCACGGCCAACCCGCCGCTCACGACGCGGCCGTTCGCTGGCAGCACGAGATCAGCGAGAAATCGCTGCCGGAAGACATCCCCACAGTCACCGTCTCCCGCAACGACCTCGGCGACGGCACCCTCCCCGCCGCCCGGTTGCTCGTGCTGACGAAACTCTGCGCGAGCACGAGCGAAGCCCGCCGCGCCATCGCCCAGGGTGGTGCCTACGTCGGCGAGAGCAAAGAGCAGATTGCCAGCCACGACACGCCGATCACGATCCAGCCGGGGCTACTTCTTTGGGTGGGCAAGAAGCGTGTGGTGAAACTCTCGCTACAATAGCCGACGAGAAACTTGGACGGACGACAGTTGCACCGGAGACGAACGACATGGGCAGGATTCGACGCAAGATCGAAGTTCTTGGAAAACCACGCTGGACCTTGTTCGATTCAGGCTCGCGAAACACCTACGTCGCTCGCGAAGCGGTGGCTGGACTCGTGACCAGTCGTCGGGGAAAGCCGTGGAAGGCTGCCATCGGCGGTACGGTGCATCAGGTCAAAGAAACCTGCGTTTTGAAGGCTTCCATCGACAATCACGAGATTGAAACCTTGGCTCGCGTCGTTGATGAAATCGGCCAGGATGAAGACGGCAAGCCGATTGAAATCCTCTTCGGCGCGCTGTCGATGCAGGAATGGGGCATTCATCTCGACCTGCCCAACGAGCGGCTGGACCTGAGCCACTACAGCACGACGTTCGTCGAGTTTTGAGCGTCCTCCAGAGTGAAACCGTTTCCAGAAAGGTCAAACATCACGATGAGCAAATTCGGATTCGGCATTGTCGGCTGCGGGATGATCGCGAACTTTCATGCGCAGGCCATCGCACACATCAAGGGGGCGAAGATCGTGGCCTGTTTCGATTCGTTCGCGGCGTCGGCCGAACGGTTCGCGGCGGCGAATGGGTGTCGGCAGTACGCTCGGCTGGAAGACATGCTCAAGGACCAGGCGGTGGACGTGGTCACGATCTGCACCCCCAGCGGGGCGCATGGCGATCCGGCGGTGAAAGCCTGCCACGCGGGGAAGCACGTCGTCGTCGAAAAACCGCTCGAGATCACGCTGGCCAAGTGCGATGCGATCATCAACGCCGCGGCGAAGAACCGCGTGAAAATTTGCACGATCATGCCGTCGCGGTTCAGCCCGGCCAACCAGACGCTCAAGCAGGCGATCGAGGCCGGCCGGTTTGGCAAGCTGACGCTTGGCGACAGCTACGTCAAGTGGTGGCGGACGCAGCAGTACTACGACAGCGGCGGCTGGCGCGGCACGTGGGCACTCGACGGTGGTGGGGCCTACATGAACCAGGCGATTCACAACGTGGACCTGATCCAGTGGTTCATGGGCGATGTCGCCGAGGTCACTGGTTTTTGCGGGACGCTCGCCCACGAACGGATCGAAGTCGAAGACGTGGGTGTCGCAGCGATCCGCTACAAAAACGGAGCGATGGGGGTCATCGAAGCCACGACGAGCGCGTTCCCGGGCCTGCTCAAGAAAACCGAAATCCACGGCACGCAGGGGACGGTGATTGTCGAACAGGACGACGTGCTGCTCTGGAAGTTCGAGAAGGAATCGAAGAAGGACGAAGCGATCCGACAACGCTTCGCACAGAAGATCGGTGGCGGCGGCGGCGCGAGCGACCCGAAAGCCATCTCGTACACCGGTCACATGGAACAGCTCAAGGATTTTTTGAAGGCGATCGATTCCGGCAGGCAACCGCTCGTCACCGGCGAGGATGGTCGCAAGAGCGTCGAAATCATCCTCGCGATCTACCAAGCCGCGAAAACCGGCAGGACCGTCGAGTTGCCGCTGAAACGTGATCCGAAGTTACCGTAGTTCTCCCTCTCCCCTCCGGGGGAGAGGGCCGGGGTGAGGGGGCCGAGCGACGCTGGGCTTACATTTGCAAAGTCTTCTCACCGCGCCGCCCCCCTCACCCCCAACCCCTCTCCCCCGGTGGGGAGAGGGGAGATGCTTTTGGAGACCTCTCATGTCACGAACAAACCTCGTCAGCGCATTTGTGGTATTGATGACTTGCCTCGTCGCCGGATTCGCCTCGTCGGCCGAACCCGTCGGCATTGCGAAGCGGACGCTCTGGACGACCTCGCGCGTGACGGGTTCGCCTGAGCCGGCGGCTCCGTATCGAACGGAGGTGGCGTTTCCGAGGTTGATGCGGTTCAGCGAACCGCTCGCCATGACGGCGGGACCGGAGACGAATCGGCTGTTCATTGCCGAGCGGCACGGGAAGATTTACTCGTTCGAGAACAACCCGCAGGTCGAGAAGCCGGAGTTGTTGCTGGACATGGGCAAAACCGTGTACGGGTTCGTGTGCCATCCGAAATTCCAGGAGAACGGGTTCGTTTACGTCACGTACATCGTGGACGCGGAGAATCCGGGACCGAAGGGAAGCCGATTGGCGCGGTTCACGGTCAGCCGAGATGGGACTTGGCGAGCCGATCCGAAGTCGGAACGGCTGCTGCTCGAATGGCCATCCGGCGGGCACAACGGCGGGTGTCTGGCCTTCGGGCCGGATGGGTTTTTGTACGTGGTCACGGGGGACGGCAGCGGCATCGCGGACGAGTTGCAGACGGGGCAGGACGTGAGCGATCTGCTGGCGTCGATTCTGCGGATTGATGTCGATCGTCCGGACGCGGCGCGGGGACTCGCGTACGGCATCCCGGCGGACAACCCGTTCGTGAAGCTGGCCGGAGCGCGGCCGGAGATTTGGGCGTACGGGTTGAGGCAGGCGTGGAAGATGAGTTTCGACCGGCAAACCGGCGACCTGTGGGCGGGCGAAGTCGGGCAGGATTTGTGGGAATCGGTGTACCGCATCGAACGCGGAGGCAACTACGGCTGGAGCGTGAACGAAGGCTCGCACCCGTTCCGACCCGAACGAAAACTCGGCCCGACGCCGATCATCAAGCCGATCCACGAGCACCCGCATGTTGACTTCCGGTCGATCACCGGAGGCTACGTGTATCGCGGTTCGCGGCTGAAGGACCTCGCCGGCGCGTACGTCTACGGCGACTACGACACCGGCAAGGTCGCGATGCTGCGGTACGACGGGAAGCAAGTCACAGCCCAGCGCGAACTCGTGGACACGCCGCTGCGGATCATCACCTGGTCCGAAGAC
>Ga0233424_10000173_pt1 | contig 89382 bp, 88 predicted proteins | sample Watercolumn_Towu_FD_181011 | JGI IMG/M metagenome (GOLD analysis project Ga0233424, IMG submission 181011) | Freshwater microbial communities from Lake Towuti, South Sulawesi, Indonesia - Watercolumn_Towuti2014_125_MG | ecosystem: Environmental > Aquatic > Freshwater > Lake | place: Indonesia... | reverse complement strand
ACAAGCGCGGATCGCCGGGCGGCCGCGCTTGTCCTTCTTCGGCGGCAGCGCCTGCAGCAGGTGCAGCAGCGGCAGCGTGAAGCCGGCGGTCTTGCCGGTGCCGGTCTGCGCGCCGGCGAGCAGGTCGCCGCCCGCCAGCACCATCGGGATGGCCTGTTGCTGGATGGGGGTCGGAACGGTGTAGCCCTCCTCGTGCACGGCACGGAGGATCGGCTGGGCGAGGCCCAGTGCGTCGAAGGTCATGGAATCCAGGGAGGCCCGGCGAGGGCGCTGAAACCGGCTCTCGGCCGTCGAGGCGACGGCACCAGTCAGCAAAGCCAGGCAGGTTGAATGTGTCGGGGATGACGGCCGCGCGACGACTGAACCGCAGCGGCATGACGCGATTCTATCGGGTTCGGGTGAGCGGGGGCTTGCATCACATCTTGGTGCATTGATCATGCTGTGTGCACCGCAATGGACGGTCTGAAGGCTCCAATTCGGTGCCGATGGGCCTGCTTCGCGCGGGTCTTGCTGCACCAACAATGGAATACAAGTTGCTTCATGGTGCGCTCGGCCTTGCTTTGGCGCGCATCACGCGCCGAGGCGGGGCGCCCTGACCGACAAGACACATAGGATCGACTTCATGGAGAACCTCAAGCAGAGCGCGGACGTGCTCTTCATCCTGCTGGGCGCCATCATGGTGCTCGCGATGCACGCCGGCTTCGCCTTCCTGGAACTGGGCACGGTGCGCAAGAAGAACCAGGTGAACGCCTTGGTGAAGATCCTGGTCGACTTCGCCGTGTCGACCCTGGCGTACTTCCTCGTGGGCTACGGCGTGGCGTATGGGGTGCACTTCTTCACCGGCGCCGAGACGCTGGCGCAGAAGCAGGGCTACGAGCTGGTGAAGTTCTTCTTCCTGCTGACCTTCGCCGCGGCGATCCCGGCCATCATCTCGGGCGGCATCGCCGAGCGCGCGCGCTTCGGCCCGCAGCTGATCGCCACGGCGGTGATCGTGGGGCTGGTCTACCCGCTCTTCGAAGGGATCGCGTGGAACCAGCGCTTCGGCGTGCAGGACTGGCTCACCGCGCAGTTCGGCCAGCCGTTCCACGACTTCGCCGGCAGCATCGTCGTGCACGCGGTGGGCGGCTGGATCGCGCTGGCGGCGGTGCTGCTGCTGGGGCCGCGCCGCAACCGCTACCGCCGCGACAGCAGCGGCCGCTCGGTGATGAGCGCGCACCCGCCGTCGAACATCCCGTTCCTGGCGCTCGGCGCCTGGGTGCTGGCGGTGGGCTGGTTCGGCTTCAACGTGATGAGCGCGCAGACGCTGGACAAGATCACCGGCCTGGTCGCGGTGAACTCGCTGATGGCGATGGTCGGCGGCACGCTGGCCGCGGTGCTGCTCGGCCGCAACGACCCCGGCTTCGCGTACAACGGCCCGCTGGCCGGCCTGGTGGCGGTGTGCGCCGGTTCCGATTTGATGCATCCCATCGGCGCGCTGGTGACGGGCGCCGTGGCGGGCGTGATCTTCGTCCAGCTCTTCACGCTGACGCAGAACCGCTGGAAGATCGACGACGTGCTGGGGGTCTGGCCGCTGCACGGCCTGTGCGGCACCTGGGGCGGCATCGCGGCCGGGCTCTTCGGCAGCCACGCGCTGGGCGGCCTGGGCAACGTGTCGATCGGCTCGCAGCTCGTCGGCACGCTGCTGGCGGTGGCCTGGTCGCTGCTCGGCGGTTTCGCCGTCTACGGCGTCCTGCGGCTGGCGGTCGGCCTGCGCCTGACGCAGGAGCAGGAGTTCGATGGCGCCGACCTGTCGATCCACAAGATCGGCGCGACGCCGGAGAACGAAGTCAGCTGGTGAGCCGGTGGCCGTGAGGTCGAGCGGTTTGGGGTAGGCTGCCGGTTTCTTTCCCGTGCTGTAGAGAAGAAGGAAGCCGGCCCCCATGGAACATGTCTCCCTCGGTCATAGCGACCTGCGCGTCACCCCGCTGTGCCTCGGCACGATGACCTTCGGCGAACAGGTCGACGAGGCCACCGCGCATGCGCTGCTGGACCGTGCCGTCGAGTGCGGCATCAACTTCATCGACACCGCCGAGATGTACGCGGTGCCGGCGCGGCGCGAGACCTACGGCGCCACCGAGACCATCATCGGCCGCTGGTTCGCCGCACGCCCGGGGATGCGCGAGCGCGTGGTGCTGGCCACCAAGGTGGCCGGGCCGTCGCGCGGCATGGACTGGATCCGCGACGGCAGCCCGGAGCTGCGCCCGCGCGACATCGTCGAGGCCTGCGAGGCCAGCCTGCGCCGGCTGCAGACCGAGGTGATCGATCTCTACCAGATCCACTGGCCGGCGCGCCACGTGCCGTCGTTCGGCGGTGTGTACTTCGATCCCGGGAAGGCGGTGCCCGCGACTTCGGTGGCGGCGCAGCTCGAGGCGCTCGACCAGTTGGTGCGCGCCGGCAAGGTGCGCCACATCGGCCTGTCGAACGAGACGCCGTACGGCGTCGACAGCTTCGTGCAGGCAGCCGAGGCCGAGGGGCTGCCGCGCATCGCCACCGTGCAGAACCCGTACTGCCTGATCAACCGCGCCGTCGACAATGGGCTGGACGAATCGCTGCACCACCACCAGGTGTCGCTGCTGGCGTATTCGCCGCTGGGCTTCGGCCTGCTGACCGGCAAGTACGACGACCATGGCCTGCAGGGCAGCGGCCCGGTGGGCCGGTTGGCGCTGTTCGAATCGATGCAGCGCCAGCGCTGGGGCCGCCCGGAAGCGCTCGATGCCGCACGCCGCTACAACGCGCTGGCCCGCGACGCCGGGCTGACGCCGACCCGCATGGCGATCGCCTGGTGCCTGCAGAACTGGCGTGTGGCGAGCACCATCCTCGGCGTGACGACGCTGGCGCAGCTGGACGAGAACATCGCGGCCGGCAGCACCGTGCTGCCGCCCGACCTGCTCGACCGCATCGACGCGCTGCGCTGGCAGTACCGCGATCCGGCCCAGTGACCCGCAGCCCCGAGAGATGTCGAAGAAGAAACAGCAGCCCCATGTGAGCGAGACCCCGGCGACGCAGTTCCTGCGCGCCCAGGCGGTCGACTTCACCGAACACGTCTACGACTACGTCGACCATGGCGGCACGGCCGAATCGTCGCGCCAGCTCGGCCTGCCCGAGCACCACGTGGTGAAGACGCTGGTGATGCAGGACCAGGACGCCCGGCCGTTGCTGGTGCTGATGCACGGCGACTGCCAGGTGAGCACCAAGAACCTGGCGCGCCAGATCGGCGTGAAGCGGGTCGAACCGTGCAAGCCCGAGGTGGCGCAGCGCCACAGCGGCTACCAGGTGGGGGGCACCTCGCCGTTCGGCTTTCGCAAGCCGGTGCCGGTGTACGTGGAGTCGAGCATCCTGGCGCTCGAGCGGCTCTACATCAATGGCGGGCGGCGCGGCTACCTGGTCGGCATCGCACCCGACGTGCTGACACGCCTCCTTGATGCAACCCCGGTACAGGCCGCCGGGGCGGACACTTAAACTCCGCGGTCGTCCGTTCGCCCGACCACCATGAATTTCCAGACCTTCCTGCCGGCGCTCGTGCTGGCGTACCTGATCGGATCGCTGTCGTTCGCGGTCATCGTGAGCCGGCTGATGGGGTTGGACGACCCCCGCAGCTACGGCTCCAAGAACCCCGGCGCGACCAACGTGCTGCGCTCGGGCAACAAGCAGGCCGCCGCGCTGACGCTGCTGTTCGATGCACTGAAGGGCCTGGTGCCGGTGCTGCTGGTGATGCTGTTCGGCGAGCGCTTCGGACTCGACGAGGAGGCGGCCGCCTGGGTGGGCCTGGCGGCGTTCCTCGGCCACCTGTGGCCGGTGTTCTTCCGCTTCCAGGGCGGCAAGGGCGTGGCCACCGCGTTGGGCGTGTTGTTCGGGCTGAACGTGTGGCTGGGCCTCGGCGCGGCGCTCACCTGGCTGGCCATCGCCTACTTCTTCCGCTACTCCTCATTGGCCGCGCTGGTGGCCGCGGTGTTCGCGCCGTTCTACCACGCGTTGATCTGGGGCCCGTCGCAGGTCACGCTGGCGCTGGTGATCATGGCCGGCCTGCTGCTGTGGCGGCATTCGGCCAACATCGACAAGCTGATCAAGGGCACCGAGAGCAAGATCGGGCAGAAGAAGGGCGCCGCCACCCCTCGCGGCTGAAGCCGCTGCCACAAAAATGGCGGGGATCAGAGGCCGAGCGCGGCCGGGTCGCCGCAGCCCAGGCGCACCAGCTCCGGCTCGGCGCCGGTCAGGTCGATCACGGTGCTGGGCTGCATCGCGCAGGCACCCGCATCCACCACCAGCTGGATCTGCTTCTCGAACCGCTCGCGGATCTCCTGCGGGTCGTTCAGGGCCTCGCTCTCGCCGGGCGGGATCAGCGTGGTGCCCAGCAGCACCTGGCCGAGCGCTCCCAGCAGGCCCTGGGTCACGGTGTGGTCGGGCACCCGCAGGCCGATGGTGCGGCGCGACGGGTGCGAGACGCGCCGCGGCACTTCCTTCGTCGCCTCCAGGATGAACGTGTACGGACCGGGGGTGCCGCGCTTGAGCAGGCGGTACTGCGCGTTGTCCACCCGCGCGTAGGCGGCCAGTTCGCCCAAGTCGCGGCACAGCAGCGTCAGGTGGTGCTTCTCGTCGATGCCGCGGATGCGGCGCAGCCGCTCGGCGGCGGGCTTGTCGTCGACGTGGCAGACCAGGGCGTAGCTGGAATCGGTCGGGATCGCGGCGATGCCGCCCTCGCGCAGGATCTCCGCCGCCTGTTTTAGCAGGCGCGGCTGCGGGTTCTCCGGGTGGACCTCGAAGTACTGCGCCATGGGCCGGGCCCGATGGTCAGGGACGCTGGATGCGCTGCTCGAGCAGCGACCACACCGTGGTGAGCTGTGCCGGCAGCGGTGGCAGGCGGCCGAGGTCCACGCGGCTTTCTTCGGGCGAATGGAAGTCGCTTCCGCGGGAGGCGGCCAGCCCGCGCGACAGCGCGACGTCGGTGTACTTGCGGAAGTCGGCGCTGTTGTGACTGCCCGTGACGACCTCGACGCCGCTGCCGCCGAGGCGCTGGAACTCGTCGAACAGCGCGTGTTCCTGCAGCGTGTCGAAGTGGTAGCGCCCGGGGTGCGCGATGACCGCGATGCCGCCCGCCTCGCGGATCCAGCCGACCGCCTCGGCCAGCGTGGCCCAGCGGTGCGGCACGAAGCCGGGCTTGCCTTCCACCAGATAGCGGCGGAAGACCTCGCCGGTGTCGCTGCACACGCCTTCGTCGACGAGGTAGCGCGCGAAGTGCGTGCGCGAGATGAGTTCCGGGTTGCCGACGTAGCGCAGCGCGCCCTCGAAGGCGCCCGGGATGCCGACCGCGGCCAGCGCGTCGGCCATCTCGCGGGCGCGGCGGGTGCGGCCGCCGCGGGTGGCGGCCAGGCCGGCGTGCAGCGCGGCGTTGCCCTCGTCGAAGCCGAGGCCGACGATGTGCACCGTCTCGCCGAGGAAGGTGATGGAAATCTCCACGCCGCTCAGGAAGGCCAGCCCCGCCGCCTGCGCGGCCGCGCGCGCGCGCTGCTGGCCGCCGATCTCGTCGTGGTCGGTGAGTGCCCAGAGGTCGACGCCGTTGGCCCGCGCCCGCTCGGCCAGCGCCTCGGGTTCGAGGGTGCCGTCGGAGACGCGGGAATGGCAGTGCAGGTCGGCGTTGAGGTAGCTCACCGCGTCATTCTAGGAACGCGGGGCCCGTCGCGCCCGGCGAGGGGCATCGCCGACTCGTCCGTCGCAGGCCAGGTGTCACGCGCCGGTGGACTGCGCCAGCGCCCGGGCCGCCCCTTCCAGGGCAGGCGACACGCTGGCGTCGATGATCAGCAGCGGGATCGGCCGCAGGTACTCGCGAAAGCGCCCCTTCTCCTCGAAGCGCTCGCGCAGCCGGCTGCGGGTGACGAACTCGCCCAGCCGCGGCACGATGCCGCCGCCGATGTAGACGCCGCCGCGGGCGCCCAGCGTCAGCGCCAGGTTGCCCGCCACGCAGCCCAGCAGCGCGCAGAAGTGCTGCAGCGCCTCGACGCAGGCGGGATCGCTGCCGGCGAGGCCGCGCGAGGTGACATCCGAGGGCATCAGCGTCTCGACTTCGCGGCCGTCGACCTGGCAGATCGCCTCGTACAGCGCGACCAGGCCGCTGCCGCACACGGCACGCTCGGCCGAGACGTGGCCGTGGCGCACCCGCAACTGGTGGATCACCGCTTCCTCGCGGTCGTCCTGCGCGGCGAGCGTGACGTGGCCGCCCTCGCCGGCGATCGCGATCCAGCCGGTGGGCGAGGGCAGCAGGCCCGAGACGCCCAGGCCGGTGCCGGGGCCGATCAGCGCCTTCGGCGCGTCGTCGCGCACCGCGTCGCCGCCCAGCTGGCGCAGCTGCCCGGCCGGCAGCGACGGCAGCGCCAGTGCCAGCGTGGTGAAGTCGTTCAGCACCAGCAGGCGTTCCAGTGCCAGCTCCTCGCGCAACGCCCGCTGCGAGAACGCCCAGTGGTGGTTGGTCATCCGCACCTGGTCGTCGACGACCGGCGTGGCGATGCCCATCGCCATGCTGCCCGGCGCCCCCAGCTGCTGCGTGGCCAGGTACTGGCGCACGGCGTCGGCCAGCGTCGGGTGGTCGGCGCAGGGCAGCACCTGCACCCGCTCGATCGGCGCGCCTTCCTGCGCGATCCAGCCGAAGCGGGCGTTGGTGCCGCCGATGTCGGCGACGAGGCGCGGGAAGGGAGCGGCGGAGGTGCGGGTCATGGGCTCGGGGTGAGGGTCAGCTGTCGCCCTGGGTCAGCGCCATCTGGCTGAAGCCGCCGTCGACGTAGACGATCTCGGCGCTGATGCCGCCCGACAGGTCGGAGAGCAGGAAGGCGGCGGTATTGCCCACGTCGTCGATGGTGATGTTGCGGCGGATCGCGGAGGCCGAAGCAAACTGGGTCAGCAGCTTGCCGAAATCCTTGATGCCCGAGGCGGCGAGGGTCTTGATCGGGCCGGCCGAGATGCCGTTGACCCGCATGCCCTTGGCGCCCAGGCTGTGCGCCAGGTAGCGCACGCTCGCCTCGAGCGAGGCCTTGGCGAGGCCCATCGTGTTGTAGTTCGGCACGAAGCGCATCGCGCCGAGGTACGACAGCGTCAGCAGCGAGGCACCGGGGCGCAGCGCCGGCAGCGCGGCCTTGGCCATGGCAGGGAAGCTGTACGCGGAGATGTCGTGCGCGATGCGGAAGTTCTCGCGCGTCATGCCGTCGAGGAAATCGCCGGCGATCGCCTCGCGCGGGGCGAAGCCGATCGAGTGCACAAAGCCGTCGAAACCCTCGGGCCAGGCCTGGCGCAGGCCGGCGAACATCTGTTCGATCTGTTCGTCGTTGCCGACGTCACAGTCGAACACGAGCGTCGAGTCGAATTCGGCGGCAAACTCGGTGATGCGGTCCTTGAAACGCTCGCCCACGTAGCTGAAGGCGAGTTCCGCGCCTTCGCGGCGGCAGGCCTTGGCGATGCCATAGGCGATGGAACGGTTGGACAGCAGTCCGGTGATGAGCAGGCGTTTGCCGGCGAGAAAGCCCATGGGTGCTCCGTCGGGGGAAGTCTTCGAAGGGCGCGCATTCTCGCATGCGGGCCCGCGTTCGCTGTTGCGCATTGCCCGAGCCCTCGCGATGAGGCATAATTCGACTTTCGCTAGAAACGCTGAATGGGCGGAGAGATCCTGCCCATTTTTTTTGCATGGCCTTTTTAGAAGGCCATTCGTTCTTCTACTGATGAGCAGCTGGCAACAAGCCGTTGAAACGACAGTGACCGGGTTGGGTTACGACCTGGTAGAGGCCGAGCGCGGGGCGCGCGGCCTGCTCGTGGTCTACATCGACCGCTTGCCTGGGCACGCCTATGCCACCGGCCCGGGCGAATTCGTCCTGGTCGAAGACTGCGAACTGGTGACGCGCCAGCTGCAGCACGTGCTCGAGGTCGAGGGCTGCGACTACAGCCGCCTCGAGGTGTCGTCGCCCGGCCTCGACCGTCCGCTGCGCCGTGCAGCCGACTACGAGCGTTTCGCCGGCAGCGAGATCGACGTGACGCTGCGGCTCCCCTTCCTGGGCCGCAAGAAATTCCGCGGCCTGCTGCGGGTGGCCGAAGCGCCGGCCGAGGCCGCCGGCGAAACGCCTGCCGAGGCGGGCGAAGCCGGTCCGCAGGCCGAATTCGAGCTCGTCTTCAAGGACGGCAAGGAAGACAAAGTTTTGGGGTTTGCGCTCGACGAAGTCCGCGAGGCCCGGCTGGTGCCGGTCGTGGATTTCAAGGGGCGCAAGCGCCGCGAGGCCGCCGATGCGGCGGCTTCGGAACCCGGAGGTCTCGAAGAATGAACCGCGAACTGTTGATGCTGGTGGATGCGATCTCGCGCGAGAAGAACGTCGATCGCGAGGTGGTGTTCGGTGCCGTGGAGGCGGCGCTGGCTTCGGCGACGAAGAAGCTGTACGAAGGCGAAGTCGATATCCGCGTGGCGATCGACCGTGAGTCCGGCGTGTACGAGACCTTCCGCCGCTGGCATGTGGTGCCCGACGAGGCCGGCCTGCAGCTGCCCGACGCCGAGATCCTGCTGTTCGAGGCGCAGGAGCAGATCGCCGACATCGAGGTCGACGACTACATCGAAGAGGGTGTGGAGTCGGTGCCGATCGGCCGCATCGGTGCGCAGGCCGCCAAGCAGGTGATCCTGCAGAAGATCCGCGACGCCGAGCGCGAGCAGCTGCTCAACGACTTCCTGTCGCGCGGCGACAAGATCTTCGTCGGCACCGTGAAGCGGCTCGACAAGGGCGACCTGATCATCGAGTCCGGCCGGGTCGAAGGGCGCCTCAAGCGTGGCGAGCTGATCCCGAAGGAAAACCTGCGCAGCGGCGACCGCGTGCGGGCGATGATCATGGAGGTCGACGCGACGCTGCGCGGCCCGCAGATCATGCTGTCGCGCTCGGCGCCCGAGTTCATGATCGAGCTGTTCCGCCAGGAAGTGCCCGAGATCGAGCAGGGCCTGCTGGAGATCAAGAGCTGCGCCCGTGACCCGGGTTCGCGCGCCAAGATCGCCGTGCTGTCGCACGACAAGCGGGTCGACCCGATCGGCACCTGCGTCGGCGTGCGCGGTTCGCGCGTCAACGCGGTGACGAACGAGCTCGCCGGCGAGCGGGTCGACATCGTCTTGTGGTCCGAGGATCCGGCCCAATTTGTGATCGGTGCGCTGGCACCGGCGAACGTGCAGTCGATCGTGGTGGACGAAGAGCGCCATGCGATGGACGTCGTCGTCGACGAGGAGAACCTCGCGATCGCGATCGGCCGCGGCGGCCAGAACGTGCGCCTGGCGTCCGAGCTGACCGGCTGGAAAATCAACATCATGACCGCCGAGGAATCCGCCGCGAAGCAGGCCGAGGAATCGAAGGGCATCAAGGAACTCTTCGTCGAGAAACTCGATGTCGACGAGGAAGTGGCCGACATCCTGATTGCCGAGGGCTTCACCAGCCTCGAGGAAGTGGCCTACGTGCCGCTGAACGAGATGCTGGAGATCGAGGCGTTCGATGAAGAAACGGTGCATGAGCTGCGCAACCGCGCCAAGGACGTGCTCCTGACGATGGAAATCGCCAAGGAAGAACGTGTCGACGAGGTATCGCAGGATTTGCGCGATCTGGAGGGCTTGACGCCCGACGTGATCGGCAAGCTGGCCGACGGGGGCATCCACACCCGCGACGAGCTGGCGGACCTTGCTGTGGACGAGCTGGTTGAGATGACCGGCGTGGACGAGGCCGGGGCCAAGGCCCTGATCATGAAGGCACGCGAACACTGGTTCGCCACCTGATCAGCTGGGGCGACGCACCTGCCGCCGTGCACCTGCACCGCCCCGTCCCCGACCCCGCCCCCACGCAAGTAGCACTATCTCCGAGGAATTGAGTCCATGGCTGTGACCACCGTTGCCCAGTTCGCCGCCGAGCTGAATCGCCCGGCTGCGACGCTGCTCGAGCAACTTCAATCCGCAGGCGTGAGGAAGGGGTCCGTGAGCGATCCCCTCACCGAAGCGGACAAGGAACGACTGCTCGCCTACCTGCGCACGTCGCACGGTACCGCGGGTGCCGACCGCAAGAAGATCACGCTGACCCGCAAGTCGACCAGCGAGATCAAGCAGGCCGATGCCTCCGGCAAGGCCCGCACCATCCAGGTCGAGGTGCGCAAGAAGCGCGTCTTCGTGAAGCGCGAGGACACCGTCGGCGTGCCCGCCGGCGCCGATGACGACCTGCAGCGCGACGACGAGGCCGAGCGCCTGGCCGAACAGCAGGCCGAAGAGGCCCGCCTGCAGGCCGAGGAGGCCGAGCGCCGCCGCGTGCTGGAAGAGCAGGCCCGCCTCGATCGCGAAGCGGCCGAACGCGCTGCCCGCGAAGCCGCCGAGCGCGAGGCCGCCGAACGGGCCGCCGCCGAGGCCCGCGCCGCCGCCGAAGCCGAGGCCGCAAAGGCCGCCGCGGCTGCGGCAGCCGCTGCTGCCTCCTCGTCGGCACCGGCTGCACCCGCGCCGGCCCCGGTGGCCGCCGCGCCCGTGCCCGCCGCGCCGCCCGCACCCGCGCCCGCGCCGACGGTGCGTGTCGTCAAGGCCGCGACCATCGCTGCCGAAGAAGCACAGAAGCAGGCCGACGCCGACGCCCGCCGCCGCAAGGCCGAGGCCGAAGCCGCCGCGATCCGCGCGATGATGTCGCAGCCGCGCAAGGTGCTGACCGCCAAGAAGCCCGAGGAGGCGAAGCCCGCCGCCGCGCCTGGCGCGAAGGACGGCATTTCCGGCACGATCCACAAGCCCAAGACGGCCGCCGGTGCTCCCGCCCCGGCCGGTGCCGGCGCGAAGCCGGGCGACAAGAAGTCGGTCAAGTCCGAGAAGCTGTCGTCCAGCTGGGCCGATGACGCGAAGAAGCGCGGTGCACCGTCTGCCGGCAAGGGCCGCAGCGACGGAGCCGGCGCCAATGCGCGCGGTGGCTGGCGTGCGCCGGCCGGCCGTGGCGGCCGCCGTGGTGGCGACCGTGGCGAGAGCCAGAGCACCTTCCAGGCACCCACCGAACCGGTGATCCAGGAAGTCCACATCCCCGAGACCATCTCGGTGGCGGACCTGGCGCACAAGATGTCGGTGAAGGCCTCCGAGGTCATCAAGCAGCTGATGAAGCTGGGCCAGATGGTCACGATCAACCAGCAGCTCGACCAGGAGACCGCGATGATCGTGGTCGAGGAAATGGGCCACAAGGCGCTGGCCGCCAAGCTGGACGATCCGGAAGCCTTCCTCGAGGAAGAACACGCCGAGCACGCCGGCGAGTCGACGACCCGCGCCCCGGTGGTCACCATCATGGGCCACGTCGACCACGGCAAGACCTCGCTGCTGGACTACATCCGCACGACGCGTGTCGCGGCGGGCGAGGCCGGCGGCATCACGCAGCACATCGGCGCCTACCACGTCGACACGCCGCGCGGCACCATCACGTTCCTCGACACCCCGGGTCACGAAGCCTTCACGGCGATGCGTGCCCGCGGCGCGAAGGCCACCGACATCGTCATCCTGGTGGTGGCGGCCGACGACGGCGTGATGCCGCAGACGAAGGAAGCCATCCACCACGCCAAGGCGGCGGGGGTGCCCCTGGTCGTGGCGATCAACAAGATCGACAAGCCGGGTGCGAACTCCGAGCGCGTGCGCCAGGAGCTGGTGAGCGAGCAGGTCGTGCCGGAAGAGTACGGCGGCGACTCGCCGTTCGTCGAGGTCTCGGCCAAGACCGGCCAGGGCGTCGACTCGCTGCTCGAGAACGTGCTGCTGCAGGCCGAAGTGCTGGAGCTCAAGGCGCAGGTCGATGTGCCGGCCAAGGGCCTGGTGATCGAAGCGCGCCTGGACAAGGGCCGCGGCCCGGTGGCCACGGTGCTGGTGCAGAGCGGCACCCTGAAGAAGGGCGACGTCGTGCTGGCGGGCAGCAGCTTCGGCCGCGTGCGCGCCATGCTGGACGAGGACGGCCGGTCCGCCGAGACCGCGGGTCCGTCGATCCCGGTCGAGATCCAGGGCCTCACCGAGGTGCCGCAGGCCGGCGACGAGTTCCTGGTGCTGGCCGACGAGCGCCGCGCCCGTGAAGTCGCGACCTTCCGCCAGGGCAAGTACCGCGAAGTGACGCTGAACAAGCGCCAGGCCGCCAAGCTCGAGAACATGTTCGAGAGCATGGGCGAAGGCCAGGCGCAGACGCTGCCGCTCATCATCAAGGCCGACGTGCAGGGTTCGCAGGAGGCGCTCGCGTCCTCGCTGCTCAAGCTCAGCACGTCCGAGGTCAAGGTGCAGATCGTGCACGCGGCGGTCGGCGGCATCAGCGAGTCCGACGTCAACCTGGCGCTGGCCTCGAAGGCCGTCATCATCGGCTTCAACACGCGGGCCGATGCCGGCGCGCGCAAGCTGGCCGAGGGCAACGGCGTCGACATCCGCTACTACAACATCATCTACGACGCCGTGGACGATGTGAAGGCGGCGATGTCGGGCATGCTGGCACCGGAACAGCGCGAGGAAGTCATCGGCATGGCCGAGATCCGCACGGTGTTCGTCGCCTCGAAGATCGGCACGGTGGCAGGCTGCATGGTCACCTCGGGCGAGGTGCGCCGCCATGCACGCTTCCGCCTGCTGCGCGACAACGTGGTGGTCTACACCGGCGAGCTCGAGTCGCTCAAGCGCATGAAGGACGACGTCCGCGAGGTCAAGGAAGGCTTCGAGTGCGGTATCAAGCTGAAGAACTACAACGACATCAAGGAAGGCGACCAGCTCGAAATCTTTGAGGTCAAGGAAGTGGCCCGAACGCTGTAAAGGCGGTTCGCCCTTCCACGGCAACCCCGCCTTCCAAAAGAAGGCGGGGTTTCCTGTTGATGGGTTGCCCACGAGGAGTCCCCAATGAAACACAAGCGCTCCATTCCCAACCGCGGCTTTCGCGTGGCCGACCAGATCCAGCGCGACCTGGCCGAGCTGATCCGCGAGCTGAAGGATCCGCGCATCGGCATGGTCACGATCAGCAACGTGCAGGTCTCGCCCGACTACGCGCACGCGAAGGTGTTCTTCACCGTGCTGGTGGGCGATGCCGAGAAGAGCGAAGAGGGCTTGAACGAGGCCGCCGGTTTCCTGCGCAACGGCCTGTTCAAACGGCTGCAGATCCACACCGTGCCGACGCTGCACTTCCACTTCGACAAGACCACCGAGCGGGCCGCCGACCTGAGCGCGCTGATCTCGAAGGCCAACGCCACGCGGGCCGTCGACGACGAAGGCGGCCAGCCGTCCTGACCCTGCGAACGATGAACGCTCCCCGCGCTCGCATCCAGAGACGCCCGGTGCACGGCGTGCTGCTGCTCGACAAGCCGGTCGGCCTGTCGAGCAACGACGCCTTGCAGAAGGCGAAATGGCTGTTGCGCGCGGAGAAGGCCGGCCACACCGGCACGCTGGACCCGCTGGCCAGCGGGCTGCTGCCGCTGTGTTTTGGCGCGGCCACCAAGTTCTCGCAGGTCAGCCTCGAGGCCGACAAGCGCTACACCGCGACGCTGCAGCTGGGGGTCACCACCAGCACGGGCGACGCCGAGGGCGAGTTGCTGCAGACGCGTCCGGTGGCGTTCACCGCCGTGCAGCTCGAGGCGGCGCTGCTGCGTTTCACCGGCCCGATTTCGCAGGTGCCACCGATGCACTCGGCGCTGAAGCACGAAGGCAAGGCGCTGTACCAGTACGCGCGGGCCGGCGTGACGATCGAGCGCGCGCCGCGCCAGGTGACGATCCACGCGCTGCGCCTCGTCGAGGGCGCCGGCGACCGCCTGGTGCTGGACGTGGTCTGCAGCAAGGGCACCTATGTGCGCACGCTGGCCGAAGATCTCGGCGAGGTGCTCGGCTGCGGCGCCCACCTCACCGCGTTGCGCCGCACCGGCAGCGGGCCGCTGGACGTCGCGCAGACCGTGACGCTCGAGGCCTTCCAGGCGCTCGATGAAGCGCAGCGCGAGGCGCTGCTGCTGCCACCCGACGCGCTGCTGCGCGACTGGCCGGCGATCCGCCTGCCGGCCGACGAGGCGGGCAAGTTCCTCAGCGGCATGCGCCGCCGCGTGCCGCACGGCGACGCGGCGCAGGTGCGTGTCTACGGTCCGTCACAGGACGACCGTACCGTGAAGGATCCTCCCGACGTGCTGCTGGGCAGCGCCCACGTGCAGGCCGGTGAGCTGATCGCCGACCGCTTGCTGAGCCCGCCCGAAGTTGCCGCCCTGATGCGTCCCACGACGCGCCCCACGACGCGCCCCGCACCGAACGAATCCCGAGCCTTTCCATGAGCAATCAACAGATCCGCAACATCGCCATCATCGCCCACGTCGACCATGGCAAGACCACCATGGTCGACCAGCTGCTGCGCCAGAGCGGCACCTTCGCCGAGCACGAGAAGGTCGTCGACACCGTGATGGACAGCAACGCCATCGAACGCGAGCGGGGCATCACCATCCTGGCCAAGAACTGCGCCGTCAGCTGGCAGGGCACCCACATCAACATCGTCGACACCCCGGGGCACGCCGACTTCGGCGGTGAAGTGGAACGCGCGCTGTCGATGGTCGACGGCGTGGTGCTGCTGATCGACGCCCAGGAAGGCCCGATGCCGCAGACCCGCTTCGTCACGAAGAAGGCCCTGGCCCTGGGCCTGCGCCCGATCGTGGTGGTCAACAAGGTCGACAAGCCGGGCGCCAACTGCGACAAGGTCGTCAACGCCGCGTTCGACCTGTTCGACAAGCTGGGCGCCACCGACGAGCAGCTCGACTTCCCGGTCGTCTACGCCTCGGGCATCAACGGCTGGTCGTCGCTGACCGAAGGCGCGCCGGGCGAGCAGTGGGGCCCGGACATGTCGGCCCTGTTCGACACCGTGCTGAAGCATGTGCCCGCGCACCAGGGCGACGCGGACGCCCCGCTGCAGCTGCAGATCTCGGCGCTCGACTACTCCACCTTCGTCGGCCGCATCGGCGTGGGCCGCATCAATGCCGGCACGCTCAAGCCGATGCAGGACGTGCTGGTGTGCGAGGGCACCGACGGCAAGCAGTTCAAGGGCCGCGTCAACCAGGTGCTGACCTTCCAGGGCCTGGACCGTGTGCAGACCCAGAAGGCCGGCCCGGGCGACATCGTGCTGATCAACGGCATCGAGGACATCGGCATCGGCGTGACGCTGACCGATCCGCTCAACCCGACGCCGCTGCCCATGCTGAAGGTCGACGAGCCGACGCTGACGATGAACTTCTGCGTCAACACCAGCCCGCTGGCCGGCCGCGAAGGCAAGTTCGTCACCAGCCGCCAGATCTGGGACCGGCTGCAGAAGGAACTGCAGAGCAACGTCGCGCTGCGCGTCAAGGAAACCGACGAGGACGGCATCTTCGAGGTCTGCGGCCGCGGCGAACTGCACCTGACCATCCTGCTGGAGAACATGCGCCGCGAAGGCTACGAACTGGCCGTGTCGAAGCCGCGCGTGATGTTCCATGACGTCGGTGGCGAGAAGCACGAGCCGATGGAGCTGGTCACCGCCGACGTGGAAGAGCAGCACCAGGGCGGCGTGATGCAGGCGCTGGGCCTGCGCAAGGGCGAGATGATCAACATGGACCCGGACGGCCAGGGCCGCGTGCGCCTGGAGTACCGCATCCCGGCGCGCGGCCTGATCGGCTTCAGCAACGAGTTCATGAACCTGACCCGCGGTTCGGGCCTGATCTCGTCGATCTTCGACGGCTACGAAGCCCACAAGGGCGACATCGGCGGCCGCAAGAACGGCGTGCTGATCTCGATGGACGACGGTGAGATCTTCACGTACGCGCTGGGCAAGCTGGACGACCGCGGCCGCATGTTCGTGAAGCCGAACGACCCGGTGTACGAAGGCATGATCGTCGGCATCCACAGCCGCGACAACGACCTGGTGGTCAACGCCACGCGCACCAAGCAGCTGACCAACTTCCGCGTCAGCGGCAAGGAAGACGCGATCAAGATCACGCCGCCGATCGAGCTGACGCTGGAATACGGCGTCGACTTCATCGACGACGACGAGCTGGTCGAGATCACGCCCAAGAGCATCCGCCTGCGCAAGCGCTTCCTGAAGGAGCACGAGCGCAAGCGTGCTTCGCGCGAGAACGCCTGATGCAAGGGGCCGGCGCAAGCCGGCCTTTTTGCATTTCGGGCTGTCAGACACATCCCCTTGCGCTCTGGCGGTGCACCGCCGACCGGCCCCGCGCGTTGAGGAAGGAACGCGGCGGGCATTCCCCTTGCCGCTGTCCCACTGGACCCTCACGCGCAGGAGAACGGCATGCATCCTTGGCGACCCCGCCTGTTGGCGGCCCTGCTCAGCCTCCCGTCGCTGTTCCTCGGCGGGCCGCCCGCCCAGGCCCAGGTCAATGTGCAGATCGGCGTGCAGATCGGCAGCTACCCGCGTCTGGTGCGGGTGCCGGGCTACCCGGTCTACTACTCGCCAGGGGCACCCGCCAACCTGTTCTTCTACGACGGCGTCTACTGGCTCTATGCCGACGACGGCTGGTACACCAGCAGCTGGTACAACGGCCCGTGGTACTGGGTCGACCCGTTCGCGGTGCCGGTGTTCGTGCTGCGCGTGCCGGTGCGCTACTACCCGGTGCCGCCGCCGTACTTCCGGCCCTGGCGGCGCGAGGCGCCGCCCCGCTGGGGCGAGCACTGGGGCGGCGACTGGCAGCGTCGCCATCCCGGCTGGGACCAATGGGACCACCGCAAGGCGCCGCCGCCGGCACCGCTGCCGGTCTACCAGCGGGCCTATGGCGGCGAGCGCTACCCGTCGCCCGACGAACAGCGCCGGCTGCAGCAGCAGCAATACCGTTACCAGCCGCGCGAACCGGTGGCCCGTGCGCACCTGGCCGCGCCAGGGCAACCGCAGGGCCAACCGGCCCCTCGCCCGCAACCGCAGCCGCAGCCCCACCCGGTGGCAGCGCCGCCGCAGCAGGCACGGCCCCAACCCCAACCGCAGCCGCAGCCGCAGCCGCAGCCACGATCCCCGTGGCCGCAGGCCGAAGATCGGGGCCACGAGCGTGCACGCGAGCGCATGCCCGAACGCGCCCCCGACCGGCCCCCGGTGCTGCAGCCGCGCGCCGAGGTCGAACACCGCCGCGAGGCGCCGCAGCGCCCGGCGATGCCCCCCGCGGCCATGCCCGGCCGGGAGATGGGCGGCCCGCGCGAGATGCCCCGCGAGGCGCCCCACGGCGGGGGCGGGGGCGGCATGCAGCGTCCCGATCGCGGTCCGGGCGGCGGCGGCGGCGGCGGGGGGCCCGGGCCCGACCGCGGGCGCGATCATCCGCGCGGCGAGGAACGCGGCCGCGAGCGGTGAACATCGGCAAGGGCGTCACGCCAGCCCGGGCGAGTCCCGATGGCATTGGCATCCTGGTTGCTTGAGCATGGGCGCCACTCCGGTCCGCGCCGCGCCGATGTCCACCGCCTTCCATTCCGACCCGCTCCTGCTCGACCTCTACGGCTGCTGCGCCGAACCCGTGCGCTGGAGCGGCGTGCTCGACCATCTGTGCAAGGCCGTCGGGGCGCGGTCTGCCGTGATCCAGGGCATCACGTACGAACGGGGGGAACGCGGCCAGCCGTTCTGGTGCGTGCACGATTCCCGCACCAACCAGGCGGGCTACGACCAACTGATCTCCGATGCGCGCAACCCGCGCCTGGAGGGCCATCGGTTCGCACTGGGCCTGGGGCGCCTCTCCAACGACGACATCCTGTTCCCGCGCGGCGATGACCAGCCGTTGAAACAGCGCCTGCAGGGCGAGCTGTCCGAGCTGGGCCTCGGCCGCTTCCTCGGCGGCCTGATGCCGATCGGGCAGGGTCGTTTCGTCGGTTTGGCGCTGCACCGCGATGTGGCCGACCGCGACGATTTTTCCGCGGCCGACCGGGTGCGCCTCACGGCGCTCCTGCCCCACATCGCGCAGGCGGTGTCGCTGGGCCAGGTGGCCGCTTCCGCGCGTTCGCTCGAGGCGGCCCTGCGCAGCGCGCTCGACCGCTGGCAGGGCGGGCTGCTGGTGTGCGATCGCCACGGCCGGGTGCAGTGGATGAACCGCTTCGCGCAGCGCTGCGTGGCGGCGGGCATGCCGCTGCGGGTGCAGGAGGGCCGGCTGCAGGCGCGCGGCGAGCAGGGCATGCGCCTGCAGGCCGTGCTGGCCTCGACAGGGCGGATGGGCGGCGAACCGTCGTACCTGGCGCTCGAACACGGCGGTGAGCGGCTGCACCTCGCGCTGCAGCCGCTCGCCGGTGCGGCCGCGGGCGGGGTGCTGGTGTCGGTGTCCGATGGCCGGCTGATGGGCGACATCCCGCCGGCCGCCCTCAGCGTGCTGTTCAACCTCACCGACGCCGAAGCGCGCCTCACTGGTGCGCTGGTGCGGGGCGACACCCTCGAGCAGTACGCGCAGCGCCGCGGCGTTTCGGTGGGCACCGTGCGCTACCAGCTCAAGCAGGTGCTGGTGAAGACCGGTGCTGGCCGCCAATCCGACCTGGTGCGCACGGTGCTGTGCTCGGCGGCCGCGCAGGCCGCCGGGTTCGGGCTCGAGAACCAGGAAAGCCCGGCGCTCGTGCACTGAACGCCGCGCGCCCTGAGCTTGACGACGGGGGCCGAGTGCCCCCGTCGCCGTTTCCTCCCCGCGCCTCTCGGAGGTGACCCTATCTCCCATTTGGGAGATGTCCGGACACGCCCCGATTCCTAAGCTGCAGCTCATCGGTGTGACGAGGAGAGCTTGGGCATGTGGAGCAGGACGTGGCTGGCAGCTGTGCTGGCCTGGGGGATGTCGGCCGGTGCCGCGATGGCGGCGGCGCCTGCCGACCTGGTGCTGCGCCACGGCGCGGTGTACACGCTGGACCCGCGGCAGCCGTGGGCGCAGGCCGTGGCGGTGCGCGCCGGCGAGATCGTGGCGGTGGGGCGCGATGCCGAGATGGCCGGCTTGATCGGCCCGTCGACGCAGGTGGTCGACCTGCAGGGCCGCATGCTGATGCCTGGCCTGAACGACGTGCATGCGCACCCGATCGACGGTGCGTACGAGGCGCTGTTCAGCTGTGCGCTGCCGCCCCGGGGCGGGTTCGACGAGGTGCTCGCCGCGGTGCAGGGCTGCGTGCAGCGCGCCGCGCCGGGCGACTGGATCGTCGGGGCGCCGTATTCCAGCACGATCGCGCCGCGGCTGGAGAAGCGCGAGGCGCTCGCGGCCCTCGACGCCGTCAGCGGCGACCACGCCGTGGTGCTGCGCGACGACTCGTTCCACAACCGCTTCGTCAACAGCCGCGTGCTGTCGCAGGCAGGCATCAGCGCCGGCACCGTCGCGCCGCCGGGGGGCGTGTACGTGTTCGACCAGGGCCAGCCCACCGGACTGCTCAAGGAGTTCGCGGCCTTCGCCAAGGTGCAGGACCTGATCCCGCCGCGCGCGCCGGAGCGCCTGCTGCAGGCGGCCCAGCGCGCCGCACGGACGCTGAACGCCTTCGGCATCACCGCGGTGCAGGATGCCTATGTCAACCGCACCCTCCTGTCCGCCTGGCGCAGCGCCGACCAGTCGCCGCAGGGGCTGTCGCTGCGGGTGGTCGCGACGCTGGCCGGTGCGAAGGGCACCAGCGACGACGAGCCGGGGGCGCTGCCGCTGTATGAGGCCGCCCAGGCGTCGCGCAGCGACAAGGTGCGCCCGGACTTCGTCAAGTTCTTCCTCGACGGCGTGCCGATGGCCTACACCGCCGCGATGCTGGCGCCATACCTGCCGAGCCCGGCGCATGGCCACGACTTCCGCGGCCAGGCGCACTACACGCTGGCGCAGCTGTCCGAACAGATCGCCGAGCTCGACCGGCGCGGCATCGCCGTCAAGCTGCACTGCGCCGGCGACGGGGCGGTGCGGCTGGCGCTCGATGCCATCGAGGCCGCCCGCCAGCGCAACCAGCGCAGCGGCGCGAACGGCCCGCGCCACCAGATCGCGCACGCGTCGTTCATCGCGCCGGCCGACCTGCCGCGCTTCAAGCGCCTGAACGTCACGGCCGACGTCTCGCCGATGCTGTGGTTCCCGACGCCGTACACCCCGATGTTCGAGGCGTTGCTGGGCCACGAGCGCGCCGAGCACAGCTACCCGATCGGCAGCCTGGTCCGCGCCGGGGCGCGGGTGGCCGCCGGGTCCGACTGGCCGGCGGGCCAGCCCACCGCCGACCCGTGGCTGGGCATCGAAGGGTTCGTGACGCGCCGCAATCCGCTCGGCGAAGCACCCGGCGTCCTGGCACCGAAGGAGCGCATCGGCCTGGCCACCGCGCTGGCGCTCTACACCCGCAACAGCGCCGAGGCGATGGGCCTCGGTCGCGTCACCGGCAGTCTGGAGGTCGGCAAGTCGGCCGACTTCATCGAACTCGACCGGCACCTGTTCAAGGTGCCGACGTCGAGCCTGCACGAGACCCGGGTCCTGCGCACCTGGCTGCAGGGACGGGTGGTGCACGAAGCAAAGGCAGAACCAGGCGAAAGGAACGCGCGATGAGAGCAGCCCGAATTTCCCAACGAGGCCAGCGCCGGCAGGCCTGGGTGCGACGGTGCACCGCTTCGGCGGCCGCGCTGGCGGCCGCCGGGGTCCTGCCCGCGCAGGCCTTCCAGTTCGAAGTCAACGAAGACGTCAAGGGCTCGTGGAACACCACGCTGTCAGTGGGCGCGGGGTGGCGCATGGAGGGCCGCGATGCGACGCTGATCTCGCCCAACAACCTGGCCGGCGGCAGCGGCGGCGACGCCAATGCCGACGACGGTGACCTGAACCATGGCCGCGGCCAGGCCTTCACGAAGGTGGTGAAGGCGGTCTCGGAGGTGAGCCTGACCTATCGGCGCGACTTCGGCGGTTTCATCCGCGGCGCGGGGTTGTACGACGTCGCGCAGAAGCGCGGCGATGTGGCGCATGGCAACACCGTCAACGGCTATGCGGCGAACCAGCCGCTGTCCGACGACGGCTTCTACCAGCAGAACAAGTTCGCGACGGCCTACCTGCTCGACGCGTACGTCTACGGCAACGTCGACCTCGCCGGCAGCAAGCTCAACACGCGGCTGGGCAAGCAGGTGGTGAGCTGGGGCGAGAGCATGTTCATCCCCGGCGTCAACGCGTCGGTGCCGGTCAGCGTGCCGGCGCTGCGCCGACCTGGCACGGAGCTGAAGGAAGCGTTCCTCCCGACCAACCAGCTGTTCGCCAGCCTCGGACTGCCCGATGGCCCCACCGTCGAAGGCTTCTACCAGCTCGGCTGGCAGCGCACGATGATCGACGGCTGCGGCACCTACTTCTCGAACGCCGATTTCCTGTTCGACCCGTCCTGCGGGCCGGTGATCGGCAACACCACCGCCAGCGACGGTGCCACGCTCGCCAACCCGGCCAACTACCAGAGCGGCGGCCTGGTGCCTCGCCTGGGGGACGTGCCGGCGAAGAAGGGCGGCCAGTGGGGCCTGGCGGTGCGTCAGCGCATCGATGCGCTCGACACCGACATGGGGCTGTACTACAGCACCTACACCTCGCGCAGCCCGATCGTCAGCAGCCGCGTGCTGGCGCCGCTCACGGTCACGCCGGGCGGTCCGGTGGTGCCCTCGGCCGTGCAGGTCGAGTACCCCGAGAACATCCGCGTCTTCGGCCTGTCGGCATCCACCGCGTTCGGTGCCTGGCAGGTCGGGGCCGAGTACAGCTACAGCCCGAACTTCCCGATCGGCATCAACGGCATGGACATGGCGCTGTCCTCGTCGCTGCTCGGGCCGGTCGCCGCGCAGAAGGCCGCCGCCAATGCCAACGACCTGGTCCACGGCTACTCGCGGGTCAGGAAGCACCAGGTGCAGACCAACTTCGTGCGCATCTTCAACAACGTCGCCGCGGCCAACTACATGGCGCTGGTGGGCGAGGTGGCCTACCAGCAGCTCTCCGGCAAGCCCGAGGGCCTGCGCTACGGCCGGGCGACCAACTTCGGCTTCTCGACCGCCGACCAGGCGTTCCCCGTGCCGTTCCTGGCCGCCTGCCCGGGGCCGCTGAACGCCAACGCGGCAGGCTGCAGCAACGATGGTTTCGTGACCAACGGATCCTGGGGCTACCGGCTGCTGGCGTCGCTCAGCTACGGCGGCATCGTGCCGGGCTTCACCTTCACGCCGCGCCTGGCCTGGAACCACGACGTGCGCGGCTACTCGGGGGACGGCCAGACCTTCATCCAGGGTCGCCGCTCCGTCAGCACCGGGCTGCAGACGGTGTACCTCAACGACTGCTCGTTCGACGTCGCCTACACCCGCTTCATCACGTCCAGATTCGATCCGCTGCGCGACCGCGACTACCTGACGCTCAGCGCCTCGGTTTCCTTCTGACGACCAGCGAAACGCCATGAAGACCACCTCCCACCTGAACGCCCTCGCGGCTGCCGGCCTGCTGGCCCTCGGCAGCCTGGCCTGGCTGGCGGCCCCTGAGGCCCATGCGGCCCCCAGCGCCGCCGACCTCGAACGCCTCGACAAGGACCTCACGCCCGTGGGCGCCGAGCGCGCCGGCAACAAGGACGGCAGCATCCCCGAGTGGACCGGCGGCCTGGCCAGCGCCCCGGCCGGCTTCAACGCCAAGGCGGGCTATGCCGACCCGTATGCGGCGGACAAGCCGCTGTTCTCGATCACCGCGCAGAACCTGGCGCAATACCAGGGCAAGCTCAGCGCCGGGCAGGTCGCGCTGCTGAAGAAGTACCCGACGCTGAAGCTGAACGTCTACCCCACACGCCGCAGCGCCGCCTATCCCGACAAGGTCTACAAGGACGCCAAGGCCTTCGCCGGCAACGTGAAGCTGAGCGCCTCGGGCAACGCCGTCAGCGGCTCGGGCAGCAGCGCGGTGCCGTTCCCGCTCGCCAAGACCGGCCAGGAAGTGCTGCTGAACCACACCTTCCGCTGGATCGGCGGCGGGGTCGACACGGTGCAGGACCAGGTGGTGATGACGGCCGGCGGCACCAGCTACAAGAGCCGGGTGCGCAATGCCTTCTACCGCGACGCGCAGGGTTACGTCGAAGGCAGCAAGAAGGAGAACCTGATGGCGCTGCTGACGGTGTTCCAGACGCCGGCCACGCTGGAGGGCACCATCTACCTGTCGCTCGAGCCGCTCAACATGGACGAGCAGGACCGCATCACCTGGATCTACAACGCGGGCCAGCGGCGTGTGCGGCGTGCCCCCGACGTGGCGTACGACTTCGTCGCCGAAGGGAGCGAAGGCCTGCGCTACTCCGACAACGTCGACGGCTGGAACGGCAAGTTCGACCGCTACGACATCAAGCTGGTCGGCAAGAAGGAGCTCTACATCCCCTACAACAGCTACAAGCTGGCCGACAAGAAGCAGAAGTACTCCGACATCCACAAGCCGGGCCACCTGAACCCCGAGCTGCTGCGCTACGAACTCCACCGCGTGTGGGTGGTCGAGGCCACGCTGAAGCCGGGCCAGCGCCACCTGATCAGCAAGCGCACCTTCTATGTCGACGAGGACACCTGGCAGGTCGGCCTGGTCGACATGTACGACTCGCGCGGCGACCTGTGGCGCGTGCTCGAGGGCTTCCCCATCCAGTACTACGACGTGCAGGTGCCCTGGTACACCGACTACGTGATCTACGACCTCCACTCGGGCGCGTACATCAGCAACGGCCTGCAGAACGAGGTCAGCGAGCCGTGGAAGTTCGGTGCCAAGGCCAACGCGGCCGACCTGACCGGCGACGCGCTGCGCCGGCTGGGCACCAAGTGAGGGGGGCGACGATGCGCTGCGATGGGCTGACGCGCCGTCGCTGGCTCGGCGGCTCGCTGGGTGCCGCGGCATGCGCCGTGGCGGGCCGGGTGCAGGCGCTGCCGGCGGTGGCGGCCCGCATCGACCGCGTGCCGCTGTTCGATGCCGCGGCGCTCGGGCCGCAGGTGGTGACGGTGGGCGAGCGCGGCGTGGTGTTCGTTTCCGACGACCGCGGCGCCCACTGGCGCCAGGTGGCCAGCGGCACCGAGAGCGACCTCACCGCCGTGCACCTGTCTGCGCGCGGTGCGGTCGCGGTGGGGCACCGCGGCCACGTGGTGCGCAGCGCCGCGCCGGGCCAGCCGTGGCTGGCTGCCCAGGTCGAGCTGCCCGAGGACAACTCGCTGTTCGACGTGGTGATGAACGGTGCGCAGGGGTGGGCCGTCGGCGCCTTCGGCGTGATCGCGCAGACGCTCGACGGCGGCGCCAGCTGGCGCGGCCGCCGGGCGATGGGCGACGATTTCGACAAGCACCTCTACGGCATCGCCCGCACGTCGAAGGGCGAGCTGCTGGTGGCGGGCGAGAGCGGCACGCTGCTGTTCTCCGGCGATGGCGGGGCGAGCTGGCAGGAGCGTCCCTCGCCGTACGTCGGCTCCTTCTTCGGGGTGGCCGTGCTCGAGCGCGACCGGCTGCTGGTGCACGGCATGCGCGGCCACGCCTATCACAGCGACGACGCCGCGGCCAGCTGGCGGCCGGTGCAGGGCATCCCGCCCGGCCTGTCGATCCAGGGCGCCCGGCGCCTCGACGATGGGCGGGTCACGCTGGCCGGGCTGGAAGGGGGGGTGTTCGTGAGCCGCGACAACGGTGCCACGTTCACGATGCAGCGCCCGGTGGACCGCCGCAGCGCCCGCGTGGCGCTGGCCGGTGCCGGCCAAGCGCTCCTGGTGTTCGGCGAAGGCGGCTTCTACAAGTTGCCGGCGTCGCGTTGAGTGTCCCGTTGGAAACGGCATGGATTCGAACATGAATGCAACCCGGCGTCCGGTGGTCGACGCCCTGGCCCGGTGGATCTTCGGCGCGCGGCGTGTGCTGCTGGCGCTGTTCGTCGTGATCACGGCGCTGCTCGGCTGGTCGGCCACCCGGCTGCAGCTGGAGGCGGGCTTCGACAAGATGGTCCCGCTCGAGCACCCGTACATGCAGACGTTCACGAAGTACCGGCAGGTCTTCGCAGGCGGCAACCAGCTGCTGATCATGCTGCGCACGCGCGAGGGCGACATCTTCACGAAGGACTTCCTCGACGCGCTGAAGAAGCTCAACGATGAGGTCTTCTACCTCGACGGCATCGAGCGTGCCAGCGTCACCTCGCTGTACAGCCCCAACGTGCTGACGGTCGAGGTGGTGGAAGACGGCTACCGCGCGCAGAACGTGATCTCGTCGGACTTCGAAGGCCGGCCCGAGCAGATCGAGCGGGTGCGCAACAACGTCGTCAAGTCGGAATGGCTGGGGCGCATCGTCGCCAACGACCTGCGCGGCGCGCTGGTGGTGGCCACGCTGATGGACAAGGACCCGAAGACCGGCCGCCCGGTCGACGTCCAGAAGCTCTCGCAGCGGCTCGAGGTGCTGCGTGCCGCGTTCGAGAACGGACACCGCAGCGTGCACGTCATCGGCTTCGCCAAGTCGGCCGGCGACATCGCCGCCGGCGCGAAGTCGGTGGTGCTGTTCTTCGCGCTGGCCTTCGTGCTGAGCGGCGCGCTGATGTTCTGGTACTCCGGATCGGCCATGCTCACCGGCTGGGCGCTGGTGTGCGCCTTGGTGCCGGTGGTGTGGCTGCTCGGCCTGCTGCCGCTGCTGGGCCTGCGGCTCGACCCGATGTCGGTGCTGGTGCCGTTCCTGATCTTCTCGATCGGCGTGAGCCACGCGGTGCAGATCACCAACGCCTGGAAGCTGGAGGTGATCCACGGCGCCAGCAGCCTGGACGCCTCGCGCGAGGCGTTCCGCAAGCTCTTCGTGCCGGGCGCGATGGCGCTGCTGGCCAATGCCATCGGCTTCCTGGTGGTGGGATTCGTCAAGATCGACGTGGTGCGCGAACTGGCCCTGACGGCCACGCTGGGCGTCAGCCTGATGATCGTCACCAACAAGATGCTGCTGACGATCCTGCTGTCGTACATGAAGTTGTCGCCGGCCGACGCCCGGCGGGCCAGCGGCAAGGAGCAGTCGGGCGACTGGCTGTGGCAGCGGCTCGCGCGGCTGACCCGCCCCGTGCCGGCGGCGCTCACCGTCGTGGTCGCGCTCGGGGTGCTCGCCTGGGCGGTGCAGGCGGCGCGCCACCTGGCGATCGGCGACCTGGGCGACGGCGTGCCCGAGCTGCGGGCCGACTCGCGCTACAACCAGGACGTGCGCGTCATCGCCTCCAGCTTCTCGATCGGCACCGACCTGCTGTCGGTCATCGCCGAGGCCGGCGGCTCGGAGGCCCCGTGCCTCGACCCGCAGGTCATGGATGCGGTGGACCGCTTCGAGTTCGCGATGCGCCAGCAGGCGGGGGTGCGCTTCGTGGCCGGGCCGGCGAGCTTCGTGCGCGAGATGAACAAGGTCAACGCCGAGCTCAACAGCAAATGGCGCGTACTGCCCGACAACCGCGCCCAGATGGGCCAGGCCATCGCGATGGCCACCCGCGGGGGCACCACGCTGATGAATGCCGACTGCTCGGCGCTGCAGGTGTCGTTGTTCACCGAGGGCCACGAAGCGCCCACCATCGCGACGCTGGTGCAGTCGATCAAGGACTACCGCGACGCGGCCGGCGCCGTGCCCGGCGGCGAGAAGGTGCGCTTCGCGCTGGCCTCGGGCAACGTGGGCGTGATGGCGGCCACCAACGAGGCGGTGCACGACGCCGACAAGTGGGTCAACCTCGCGCTGTTCGGCTCGGTGGCGCTGCTGTGCCTGTTCGAGTTCCGGTCGATCGCGATCCTGCTGTGCATCCTGCTGCCGCTGGCGCTGGTCACGGTGATGTGCAATGCATTGATGGCGCTCGGCGGCATCGGACTGAAGGTCAACACGCTGCCGGTGGTGGCATTGGGCGTCGGCGTGGGGGTCGACTACGGCATCTACCTGTTCGAGCGCGTGAAGGCGCACCTGCGCGAGGGCCTGGCACTGGAGCAGGCCTTCCTGCAGGCGCTGCGCAGCCGCGGCACCGCCTCGGTGTTCACCGCGGTGACGATGGCCCTGTGTGTCGGCTCCTGGTGCTTCTCGCCGCTGAAGTTCCAGGCCGACATGGGGGTGCTGCTGGCCTTCATGTTCGTGGTGAACGTGGTCGGCGCCATTGCGCTGATGCCCGCGCTGGCCGGGCTGGTGCAGCGTTTCTGGCCGCTGGTGCGGGTGCCGAGGGAGGCCTCGTGAGGAACAAGGAGGAGGAGCGTTGCTGGACCCGCCGCGGCTGGATGACGGCCGCGGTGGGGGCCGCCGCGATGCCCGCGCTGGCCCGGGCGGCCGACCGCTACGCCGTGCTCGACCCGATCCGCACCGAACTCGTGATGAACCTCGTGGTCACCTGCTCGGCACCGCGGCGCTTCAACCCCGGCGGCCCGAGCGCGTCCAAGGACGGCGAGCGCGATGTCTTCTTCCCGATCATCGGCGGTGCGTTCGAGGGCCCGCGCCTGCGCGGCGAGGTGGTGCCCGGCGGCGCCGACTTCCCGGTCCAGCGGCCGGATGGCACGTACGTCGTCGACGCGCTGTACCAACTGCGCACCGACGACGGTGTGATCATCGTGATCCACAACCAGGGCCTGGTCTACGAACCGTTCAGCAAGTTGCGGCTCGCACCGCAGTTCACCGCGCCGCAGGGGCGCTACGACTGGCTGAACAAGTCGCTGTTCCTGGCCACGCTGCTGCTGGAGGTGCCCGCTGGCATGCGGCGCGCGAAGGGGCCGGACGAGAGCGACCGCCTGATCCAGGTGCACCGGGTGGCATGACGCCGTACGGCGCTCGGCTGGCGCGCCTGGTCCGAAGCCGAAGCAGCCGAAGCGGCCGAACCGGCGCTGGCGCGGTCGACCGCCGAACAGGTGGCGCGGTTGGCTCACAATCGGCGCTCCGGAGGCGCCGCCCCATGACCCGACACAAGCGATCGACGATCCCGCGGGCCACTCGCTGCGGAGCGCCCGCCGGCAGTGGAGCGGTGGCGCGTCGATGAGCGGCGCGCCCTGGCGCAGGTGCCTGCTGCGCCGCGTCAGGACCGATCGCCTCATCAAGGTGCCGGCGACGGTGATCGGCATCGCCGCCTTCTTCGTCGCCTACTTCTGGGTCATGTCGCACCCGGCACCTGGCAGCGTGTTGCGCGAGGTGCCCCCGCTGGCGTTCGACCACTGGATCCGGGTCAGCGAATGGGCCCTCGTTCCGTATGGATCGCTCTGGGTCTACATCGCGATCGGCCCCGCCTTGGCGGGCGACCGGGCCGAACTGCGCAGCTACGCCTGCGGGGCGGTGGCGTTGTCGCTGCTCGGGCTCGGGGTGTTCTGGGGGTTCCCGACGGCGGTACCGCCGTTCGACGTCGACACGCACCGGTACCCGATGCTGGCGTTCCTGAAGACGCGCGACGGCCGCGCGAATGCGTTCCCGTCCATGCACGTGGCCTTTGCCACCTACACGGCGGCCGTGCTCGCTGCCCAGCTGCGCGTCTGCCGCGCACCGCGTGCATGGCGCGCGGCCAACGTCCTCTGGGCCGTGCTGATCGCGTACTCATCGCTGGCCACGCGCCAGCACGTGGTGCTGGACGCGTTGGCTGGCCTGGTGCTGGGCGGGCTGGTCTTCCTGCCGTTGCGCGCCCTGCGCCGGCCGTGCGAGTGCCCTGATGCAAGGCGAAACGAACCACCCGCATACTGTGCGCATGCGCAGCGCCCGGTCCGTACCTGCCCCCGATGTTCCCGACGGTGAACCCACCGGCAGCGGCTCCGCCGATGCGCCGGCCGGCAGCGAGAGCATCCGTGCCGTTGTGCGTGCGCTGCGGCTGCTGCGGTTGATGAACACCCGCCACAGCTGGACGCTGCATGCACTGCACCAGTCGTCGGGCCTGCCGAAGGCCACGCTGTCGCGGCTGCTCGGCACGCTGCGCGAAGAAGGCTATGTGGTGGCCGAGGCCGCGGCCGGCAGCTACCGGTTGAGCGCCAAGGTGCGCGAGCTCGACGGCGGTTATTCGGAAAGCAGCCGCCTGGTCGACGCCGGCCGGCCGATCCTGCTGCGCGTGACCCGCCAGATCAAGTGGCCGCTGGCACTCGGCATCCTCGACGTCGACGCCATCGTCGTGCGCTTCTCGTCGATGCCGTACAGCCCGCTGGCGGTGCACACCACCACGCTCGGCCACCGCCACGGCCTGTTCGATTCGGCGATGGGGCGGGTGTACCTGGCCTTCTGTTCGGAGGCCGAGCGGCTCTCGCTGTTCGAGCACTTCGAGGCGGTGCAGCCGGCCGGTGCCTCGGATGCGCGGGCCTGGATCGAACGCGACCTCGCCCAAGTGCGCATGGCCGGCCACGCGGTGCGCCAGCCCAGCGCCGAACGCGGCAGCGCCACGCTGGCCGTGCCGGTGCTGGTGGGCGGCGAGGCGATGGCCGCGCTGTCGATGACGACCTTCGGGAAATCGATGACGCCGGTGACGATCGAGCGGCACCTGCCGGTGCTGCGCGACACGGCGCAGGCGCTGGGACGGGCGTTCGGCGCGAGCGTTTGACGGGTCGGGAGCGAGAGCCGCAGCCTACGGGCCAAGCGATTTGAGGAAGGCGGATGACACGGCGACACAGTGCTCGAAACTGGGTCGGTAACCCAACGTGTCGATGGCCTCGAATCCCGCCAGCAGGCCGGGACCGGGTTGCTGGACCTGCGCCAGGAACGGTTCGCGGTGCCGCAGCAGGAATGGACGCGCCACCGCGAGCTGCTCGCCATCCCGCTCGATCACCAAGGCCAGATCGAACAGGTCTCGTGCCGTGGCCCGGTCACCCCGGTGATACATCTTCTTCGCGATGATCTCCGCTGCGGTCTCCACCTTCACTGTTCGACCCATGATCTCCCACGTTTCCCAGGCGCTGTCGAGCAGGTTCGGCGATGCCACGAAGTCGACTTCACCTTCCTCGAACTGCAGCTTGACGAACGAACCCGGTTGCTCGGTGTAGTCCTGCGTGAGGTCAGCGGCCGTGTCGCTCAGGCGCGGCGTTACGTAGCCGAGGTACTGGGGGTCCGGCACGAAGATGTCGATGTCCTTGCTCAGCCGATGCTGGTAGCGAAACATCAGCACCGTGCCACCGCCGAGGGTCCAGAACGGATGGCTCAGCCCGCCATGCTGCTGCAGATCGTCGATCAATAGCAGGGCCCTGGGGAACAGCGATTCCCACGCGCCGCCCGGCAGGGACCGGTCCGTCATGCCCACAGCGCTTGACGGTTGACAGCCAAGGACTTGGCCAGCTTCGCCACGTTGCGCCACACCTGGCGCGGCGGCACGTGCTCGCGCGAAGCGGCTTCCTCCACCGCCATCACGACCACCGGCACCGGTGCCTCGTCGAGCAGGTGGGCCACGTGCGCGACGAACAGCGGTGGCACGTCACCGCTGGCCAGTGCATGGCCGAGCGCTTCTGGGCCCAGCTCCCGCGAATAGCTCACGCTGGCGGTCTTGGCGGCCATCCACAGCCCCCGCTTTTTCTCGCGTGCCGCGGTGGTCGGCTGCAGCAGGTCCAGGCCCATGACTGCCAACACCTGGCCGACCCGCTTGAACCCGAGGTCGCTGAGCGTGCCGTTTTCCAGGCCGACCAAGGTCTGGCGTGACAAGCCGCTCAGTTGCGCCAGCTGGGCCTGCGTGAGGCCTAACGCTTCGCGACGGGCACGAACGGTGTTTCCAACGCTGATGAGGTCCATGTATTGCCCCGGAAGGTAAATAAATACTGACTAATATTTTGGACATTCTAGTGACTGGAGAGCCCGACGCTACGAGCGGGCTAACCCCACCCCGCGTTCCGCTCTGCGGAATGCGCAGCCATGCCGCTGGCCCTCGGCCGGGGCGACTTCCACAATGGATTTCGTCCCTTCCACAGGTGCCTGCATGCCCTTCCAGCTGCCGTTCGACCGGCCCACCGTCGCCACCTTCGTCAAGACCGACAGCCCCCAGGTCGTCGAGGTGCTGGCGCTCAGCGGGCTCGACTACATCGTGCTCGACGCCGAGCATGCGCCGCTGGACCGGGGCATGCTCGACCGGCAGCTCGGCACCGCCTGCGCGTTGAAGCTGCCCGCGCTGGTGCGCATCCCGGACCACCGTGATGCCACGGTGCTGTCGGTGCTGGACATGGGCGCGCAGGGCATCGTCGTGCCGCATGTCGACAGCGCCGAGCAGGCGCGCAAGGTGATCGCCGCGGCGCGCTTTGTCGGCGGGCGGCGTGGGCTGTCGTTGTCGGCACGCTTCGGCGGGTACGGCACCCGGCCGCGCGACGAGGCGGTGGCCGAGGCCGACCGGAGCCTGGTGGTGTGCCAGATCGAGAGCGCGGCCGCGGTGGCCGCGGTCGAACTGATCGCCGCGGTGCCGGGGGTCGGCGGGCTGCTGATCGGGCGGGCCGATTTGTCGATGTCGCTGGGCGTCGATGGGCCGCGGCATCCGGCAGTGCTGGCCGCGGTGGAGCGCATCCTGTCCGTGGCCCAGGCGCACCGGCTGCCGGTGGTGATGGCGATCGGCCAGGACAGCGAGGTGGCCGAGTTCGCCGCGCAGGGCGCGAGCTCGTTCGTCGTCGGCTCCGACCAGTCGCTGCTGCGCCAGGCGGCCAGCCGCGTGCGCGGCCTGTTGGAGGGTGCGTGATGAGGGCGTCCCAAGGCCTGCTGGTCTGCGTCTCGCACTCGCCGATCATCATGATCCGCGCCCGTGCGCCGGCCGAGGAACCGGAGCTCCTGGCCGCCTACCAGCGCACCGTCGAGGCCATCGAACGCTTCGACCCCGAGCTGGTGATCGCGCTCGCCAGCGACCACTACGCCGGCTTCCATCTCGCGACGATGCCGCCGTACTGCGTGGGCCTGGCCGCCGAGGCGATCGGCGATGTCGGTGGCTTCGCGGGCAAGCTCGACGTGCCGTGCGACGCGGCGCTGGCGCTCGTCGAGTCGCTGCGCGATGCCGGCTTCGACCCGGCGGTGTCGTACCGCATGACCGTGGACCACGCGTTCTCGCAGCCGCTGCACCGGCTGCTCGGCGCGCTCGACCGCTACCCGGTGGTGCCGCTGTTCGTCAACGCCATCGTGCCGCCGCTGCTGCGCTTCGCGCGCACCCGCCGGCTCGGCGAAGCGATCGGCCGTCATGCCCGCGCCACCGGCCAGCGGGTGCTGGTGATCGGCTCGGGCGGGCTGTCGCACCATCCGACGCGGTATTACCCCGGCGTCGGCGAAGCACCACCCGAGGTCGAGGCCTGGCAGATGGCCGGCGCGGCGGGCGGCTCGATGAGCGAGCCCGAGTGGCTGCAGCGGCTGCTGACGATGCACGAGGAGGGCGCCCACATGCTGGTGGACGGCCGCCGCACCCGCGAGGACATCTGCCTGAACCCGGCCTTCGACGAACGCTTCATGCAGATGGCCGCGCGGCTCGAGGTGCAGCCCGCCGACGCCTGGGACCCGCTGGCCACCGTCGCCGAGGCCGGCATCGGCTCGATGGAGCTGCACGCCTGGATCGGCGCCATCGCCGCCTACCGCGCACTCGACGGCCGCGCGCCGCACGAGTGCCTCTACGCGCCCACCCTCGAATACGGCCTCGGCTACGGCATGCTCGTCGCCGGCGGCCGCTGACTCACACCGTTGCACCCTGTCACCTCCCGGACGCCATGACCCAGCCCGCCTCCAACGTCTCCGTCGCCGACCACAGCATCGACCCGCCCACGCTCGAGGAGGCCGACGGCGCGCCCACCTGGGTCACCCGCGGCAGCCGCTTCGTCATCGCCATCACCGCGGTGCGGCCCGGCACGCGGCTGCACGTGGCCGGCAACCCCGACGAACACTTCGTGCTGCTGCCCGACACCGCTGTCACGCTGCACACCGCCGAGGGCGAGCGCCGCGTCGATGGCAACAGCCTGGTGATCGTGCCGCCGGGGGACTGCACCGTGGTGGCCGCGTCGGCCGGCCAGGTGGTGCGCTGCTTCACCGAGCGCCAGCAGGCGCTGCTGGCGCGCGCCGCGAACCGTGCCGACTTCGAGCCCGAGCGCCCCGGCATCCGCCCGCTGCAGGACTGGCCGGCACCGCCCGAGGGCTGGCGCGTGCGCGTCTACCCGCTCGACGGCGCGCTGGCCGAGGGCGACAAGACCCGCGTCTTCCGCTCGTCGAACCTGATGATCAACGTGCTGCGCGAGCGCACCGAGCCACGCGACGTGCGCGCGATGAGCCCGCACATGCATGACGACTTCGAGCAGGCCTCGATCACGCTGCGCGGCGTGCACATCCACCACCTGCGCTGGCCGTGGACGCCCGACATGACCACCTGGCGCGACGACCAGGCGCTGCAGGTCGGCAGCCCGTCGGTGACGGTGATCCCGCCGCACGTGGTGCACACCACCCGCAACGTCGGCGACGGCCCGGCGCTGCTGATCGACGTGTTCGCACCGCCACGCTTCGACTTCTCGAAGCGGCCCGGCATGGTGCGCAACGCCGACGAGTACCCGATGCCGGAGCACCGCTGACCTTCCCTGGATGTTGAACAAAAGGAGACAAGTGATGAACCGCACCAAGACCCTGCTGGCCGCCGCGCTGGCCACCTCCCTCGCCTGGATGAGCAGCGCCGCGCTGGCGCAGGTGAAGATCGGCGTCACCATCCCGCTCAGCGGACCGGTGGCGATGCTGGGCACCGGTCAGAAGAAGGCGATGGACTTCTACCCGACCAGGATCGGCGACCTCAGCGTCGAGTACATCACCCTCGACGATGCGTCCGACACCACCACCGCGGTCAACAACGCGCGCAAGCTGATCAGCGAGCACAACGTCGACCTGGTGCTGGGCTCGTCGACCACGCCGCAGTGCCTGGCGATGGTCGGCCCGGTGGCCGAGACCGAGACGCCGCAGATCTGCCTGGGCTCGGCCTCGGCCATCGTGGCGCCGATGGACGCGAAGCGCAAGTGGGTGTTCAAGATCCCGCCGAACGACGCGGTGTACATCGACGCGATCCGCGCCCACATGGTCGGCACCGGGGTCAAGAAGGTCGGCTTCATCGGCTTCAACGACGCGTTCGGCGAAGCCTGGCTGAAGGAGCTGAACCGCCTGGCCGCCCAGGGCCCGTTCAAGATGAGTGCGGTGGAGTACTACACCCGCACCGATTCGAGCGTGCTGGCGCAGGTGATGAAGGTAATGGCCACGCAGCCGGACGCGATCATCATCGTCGCCTCCGGCTCGCCGGCCGCGCTGCCGGTGGCCACGCTGCGCGAGCGCGGCTACAAGGGCAGGATCTACCTGAACGCCTCGGTGGCGACGAAGGAGTTCTTCGACACCGCCGGCCCCGCGGCCGATGGCGCGCTGCTCACCGTGGGCGTGGGCCTGGTGGCCGAGCAGGTGCCCGACAGCAACCCGCTGAAGAAGCTCAACCTCGACTTCAAGCAGCGCTACGAGGGCAAGTTCGGCCCGGGCAGCTTCAACATCTTCGCGCAGCAGGGCTACGACGCCTACCGAATCCTCGAGAAGGCGGTGCCGGTGGCGGCGGCCAAGGCCAAGCCGGGCACCAAGGCGTTCAAGGTGGCGCTGCGCGATGCGATCGAGGGCATCAAGGAGCTGTACGGCAACACCGGCATCTACAGCTTCACGCCGGAGGACCACTCGGGCCTGGACCGCCGTGCGCTGGTGCTGGCCAAGGTCGAGAAGGGCCGCCTGGTCTACGTGCCGGACGTGCGCTGAACGCGGGCATTGAGCGGAGGCGACGATGAACCTCGACATCGGCCTGGTCCTGTTGCAGGACGGCCTCACGAATGGCGCGATCTACCTGCTGCTCGGCCTCGCGCTGGTGCTGGTGTTCTCGGTGACGCGGGTGCTGTTCCTGCCGCAGGGCGAGTACGTCTGCGTCGGCGCGCTGGGGTATGCGCTGCTGCTGAAGGGCCAGCTGCCCGGCAGCGTGTGGATGCTGCTCGGCCTGGGCGGGCTGGCCTTCGTGTGCGACGCGGTGGTGGCCGCCCGGCGCGGCCGCCGCGCCGGCCTGGGCGCCTCGGCGCTGCAGAACCTGGCGCTGCCGCTGGGCCTGCTCGCGCTGGCCTGGCTGGCGCTGAAGGCCGGCGCGCCGGCGCCGCTGCTGGCGCTGCTGGCCGTGGCGCTGGTGGTGCCGATGGGGCCGATGGTCTACCGGCTCGCGTTCGCGCCGGTGGCGCATGCCTCGGTGCTGACGCTGATGATCATCGCGGTGGCGGTGCACTTCATGTTCGTCGGCCTGTCGCTGATCTTCTTCGGCCCCGAAGGCATGCGCGTGCCGGCGCTGATCGACGGCACGCTGGTGCTCGGTGATCTGATCGTCACCGCGCACAGCCTGCTGGTGGCGGCGAGCGCGGCGGTGGTGGTGGTGGCGCTGTACCTGTTGTTCGACCGCACGCTGTACGGCAAGGCCTTGCGCGCCACCGCGGTGAGCCGCACCGGCGCGCGGCTGCTGGGCATCCGCACGCACCAGGCGGCGCGGCTGGCGTTCGCGCTGGCGGCCGGCATCGGCGCGCTGTGCGGCGTGCTGCTGATCTCGCTGACCACGGTGTACTACGACTCGGGCCTGGCCATCGGCATGCGCGGCTTCATCGGCGCGGTGATCGGTGCGTTGGTGAGCTTCCCGGTCACCGCGATCGGGGCGCTGTTCGTCGGCGTGGTCGACTCGTTCGCCGCCTTCTTCGTCAGCGCGCTGAAGGACGCGACGCTGTTCCTCTCGATCCTCCCGGTGCTGCTCTACCTGTCGCTGCGCCGGATCAACGTGCATGCGCACGAGGAGAACGAATGATCCCGCGTCCTGCTTCGCGGCATGTGTGGCTGGCCGCCGTGTCGGCCGGGGTGCTCGTCCTGCTGCTGGCGCCGCCGTTCACCATCAGCCTGCTGTCGTACGTGGGCCTGTACAGCCTGGTGGCGGTGGGCCTGGTGCTGCTCACCGGCGTGGCCGGCATCACCTCGCTCGGCCAGGCGGCGTTCGTCGGCATGGGCGCGTACACCACCGCGGCGCTCACCACGATGAGCACGCTGACCGGCTGGTCGCCCTGGCTCACGCTGCCGGCCGGCCTGCTGCTCACCGGCACCAGCGCGCTGCTGCTGGGCGTGCTCACCATCGGCCTGTCGGGCCACTACCTGGCGCTGGGCACGCTGGCCTGGGGCCTCGGGCTGTACCACCTGATGGGCAGCGTCGAGGCGCTGGGCGGCCACACCGGCCTCACCGGCGTGCCGAAACTGCCGCTGCCATGGCTGTACGAACACGACGGCCGGCTGTATGCCGCGCTGGTGTGGCTGGTCGTGATGGCCGCGATGGTCGCGGCCTCGCGCATCCTGGCCTCGCGCAAGGGCCGGGCGGTGCGCGCGGTGAAGGGCGGCGCCGAAATGCCCGAGAGCTTCGGCGTCGACACCTACTGGCTCAAGATCCAGGTGTTCGTGTTCTCGGCGCTGCTGGCCAGCGTCTCGGGCTGGCTGTATGCGCACCTGGTCGGCTTCGTGAACCCGACGCCGTTCGGCCTGTACGCCAGCATCGAGTACCTGTTCATGGCGGTGGTCGGCGGGGCGGGGCTGGTGTGGGGCGCGGTGCTCGGCGCCGGCGTGCTGACGATGCTGCGCCACTGGCTGCAGGACTGGCTGCCCGCGCTGCTCGGCGACAACGCCAACTACGAGATCATCGTGCTCGGCGCCATCCTGCTGCTGGTGATGCAGCGGGCCCGGCTCGGCCTGGCGCCGGTGCTGGCACGGTGGATCCGCCCGCCGCAGCCCGAGACCCCGCCGGACGTGCCGCGCATCCTGCCGCGCCGGCGGGCCGCGGAGCCGGCGGGCGAGCCGCTGCTGGTGCTGCAGGCCGTGACCAAGCGCTTCGGTGGCCTGGTGGCGGTGAACGCGATGGACTTCCGCATGGAACGCGGCCAGATCCTCGGCCTGATCGGCCCGAACGGGGCCGGCAAGTCGACCACCTTCAACCTGATCACCAACGTGCTGCCGGCCAGCGAGGGCGAGATCCGCTTCGAAGGCCGGCGCATCGAGGCCGCCGGCATGCGCCGCATCGCGCGGCTCGGCATCGCGCGCACCTTCCAGCACGTGCAGCTGGTGCCGGGCATGACGGTGCTGGAGAACGTCGCGCTCGGCGCCTACCAGCACGGCCGGCGCGGCTTCATCGCCGCGGCGCTGGGGCTGGACCGGCGCGACGAGGCCGAGGTGCGCGCGGTGGCCGCGCAGCAGCTGCGCCGGGTCGGGCTCGAAGGGCGACTGCATGCCGCGGCCGGCAGCCTGTCGCTCGGCGAGCAGCGGCTGGTGGAAGTGGCGCGCGCGCTGATGACGCAGCCCACGCTGCTGCTGCTGGACGAACCCGCCGCCGGCCTGCGGCACCTGGAGAAACAGGCGCTGGCGCGGCTGCTGCGCACGCTGCGCGAAGAGGGCTTGAGCATCCTGTTGGTGGAACATGACATGGACTTCGTGATGAACCTGGTCGACCGGCTGGTCGTGATGAACTTCGGCCAGAAGCTGGCCGAGGGCGACCCGGCGCAGATCCGGCGCGACCCGCAGGTGATCGAGGCGTACCTGGGGGAGGCGGCATGAGCCCCGCCCGGCCGCCCGAAGGGGCTCGCACCGCAGCCCGTCAGGGCGAAGGTTCCAATGTCTTGCCGGCACTTGAAGTCGACGGCCTGTGCGCCGGCTACGGCGCGGTCAACGTGCTGCACGAGGTCTCGCTGCGTGTCATGCCGGGCCAGCTCGTCACCGTGATCGGCCCGAACGGCGCCGGCAAGTCGACGCTGCTGAACACGCTGGCCGGCCTGATGAACGCGCAGCGCGGCCGCATCCGCCTGGCCGGCGACGACGTGGCCGACCTCGACACCGAAGACCGCGTCGCCCGCGGCCTCGGCCTGGTGACCGAGAAGCGCGACCTGTTCGGCTCGATGACCGTGCGCGACAACCTCTGGCTCGGCACCTTCCAGCGCCGCCGCACACCGAAGGCGGCGCTGGCCGCTCTGGACGATGTCTACGAACTCTTCCCGCGGCTGCACGAGCGCCGCCAGCAGACCGCGCACACGCTCTCCGGCGGCGAGCGGCAGATGCTGGCGCTGGGCCGTGCGTTCCTGGCCGGCCCGAAGCTGCTGATGCTCGACGAGCCCAGCCTCGGCCTGGCGCCGCTGATCGTGCGCGACACGCTGCAGACCGTGGCCCGCTTGCGCGACCGCGGCCTCGCGGTGCTGCTGGTGGAGCAGAACGCCCGCGCCGCGCTGCGCATCGCCGACCACGGCTACGTGCTCGAGAACGGCCGCATCACGCTGCAGGGCCCGGCCGCCGAGCTGCTGAACGACCCGGCCGTGACCGCCAGCTACCTCGGTGGTGTCAGCCAGGTGGCCGATGCCGTCTTGTCCTGATCCCATGCCGCCGTCCCATGACCTGCCGCCGCCCGGGCTCGACCTCGCCTGGCCGGCCACGCTGCTCTACGACCCTGCGCTGGCGCTGCGCGGCCACCGACTCACGCAGTGTGCGCTGAGCCTGCGCCAGCCCGAGCACCGCGCCAGTTTCCTCGCCGACGAGGCCGGCTACCTGCGCGACTGGGGCCTGCCGTCCGAGCAGGTCGACGCCGTGCTGCGACGCGATTGGACCGCGCTGCTGCGGGCCGGCGGCCACCTGCAGGCCATCCTGAAGATCGCCGCGACGGTGGGGCAGGGGCTGTGGCACATCGGCGCGCACCACGTGGGCACCGACGTGGCGACGCTGCAGGCCGCCTGCCCGCGCTGCATCGGCGAGTTGCCCGGGGAGGGCGCCTGATGGCCCGCATCGTCGGTGGCATCGGCATTGCACACACGCCGTCGATGGGCCTGGAGTACGACCGTGGCGTGCGCGACGGCTTCGCCCCGGCCTGGGCCCGCTGGCACGAGGGCACGCGGCCGGTGCACGCGTGGCTGCAGCGGCTGCGCCCCACGCAGATGGTGGTGGTCTACAACGACCACCTCAACCACTTCGACTTCCGCGCCTATCCCACCTTCGCCATCGGCATCGGCGACACCTTCCCGCAGGCCGACGAAGGCTGGGGCCCACGGCCGCTGCCGCCGCTGGCCGGCACGCCGGCGCTGGGCATCCACCTCACCGAGCACCTGGTGCGCGAGGAGGATTTCGACCTCACCGTCTGCCACGAGCTGGCGCTGGACCACGGCGTCTACTCGTGGCTGCCGTACCTGTTCGATGCGCCGTGGCCGGTGCCCGTGACCCCCATCGCCGTGAACATGGTGCGCCAGCCGTTGCCCACCAGCCGCCGGCTGAAGCGCCTGGGCGAGGCGCTGCGGCGCGGCATCCAGCGCTGGGATGTCGACGAACGGGTGCTGGTGGTGGCCACCGGCGGCATGTCGCACCAGATCTCGGGCGCGCGCTTCGGTGTCACCAACCCGGCGTTCGACCAGCACTTCCTGGCCCGGCTGCCGCGGCACCTGGATGAACTGGTCGCGCTGCCGCAGGAAGACTACATGCGCCTGGGCGGCAGCGAGGCCGCCGAGCTGACGCTGTGGTTCGCGATGCGCGCGGCGCTGTCGGCCGAGGCCCGGGCCGTGCACGATTTCTACACCGTGCCGCAGATCACCGCCTGCGGCGTGCTGGCGATGGAAGAGCCCGATGTCCGATGACCTGCAACGCCTGGTCGCCCGCGTGGCGATCGAGGAACTGAACGCGCGCTTCGCGCAATGCCTCGACGAGGCCGACTACGACGGGTTGCCGGCGCTGTTCACCGCCGACGCGCGCTACGTCAGCGGTGCGCGCGAGTTGCACGGGGGCGAGGGCGTGCGCGCCTTCTTCGCCGAGCGTGCGAAGCTGGGTGCGCGCACCACGCGGCACCTGGGCACCAGCCTGCAACTGCGGTTCGAAGCGGGGGTCACCGTCGCCCGCGGCCACAGCGTGTGGCTTTCGTTCGCCTGCAACGAACCGGCTCCGGTGGCCAAGGTCACGCCGTTCATGGTGGCCGATTTCGAAGATCTCTACGTGCGCGGCGCCGATGGTGCGTGGCGCCTTCACGAGCGCCGCATCACGCCGGCGTTCCACGAGCCCACGCTGGCGGGCCGCAAATGACGGCCGACATCGACAGCGGCGAACTCTGGACCGAAGCGGCCGGGCAGGGCACGCCGGTGGTGCTGCTGCACGGCTTCTCGTTCGACGCGTCGTCGTGGGACGACCAGTTCGACGCCCTGGCCGCGCGGCACCGCGTCATCCGCTACGACCTGCGCGGCTTCGGCCGCTCCCGCCTGCCCACCGCACCGTACAGCCATGTCGACGACCTGTTCATGCTGCTCGACCGGCGGGTGGACGGGCCGGCGCATTTGATCGGCCTGTCGCTCGGCGCGAACGTGGCGCTGAGCGCCGCGCTGGTCGCGCCGCAGCGGGTGCGCAGCCTGGTGCTGGCGTCGTCGGGCCTGCCGGGCCATGTCTGGCAGGACGAACGGCCGCCCGACGCCGCGCTGCGCCATGCCGCCGCGCAGGGTGTCGAGGCCACGCGCGACTTCTGGCTGCAGCACCCGCTGTTCGCCAGCACGGCGGCGCGGCCGGCGGTGCAGCAGCGCCTGGCCGCGATGGTGCGGCGCTACAGCGGCTGGCACTGGCAGCCCGATGCGCCGCCGATGCAGCCGCTGCCGGCCCACGCCGATCGCCTGGCCGACGTGACGACGCCCACGCTGGTGCTCGGCGGCGCGGAAGACGTGCCGGGCTACCGCGACATCGCCGCGCGGCTGCAGGCCGGCATCGCCGGTGCCCAGCGCTGCACCTTCGCCAACGCCGGCCACGTGTTGAACATGGAAGTGCCCGGGCCGTTCAATGCCGCGGTGCTGGACTTCCTCGCGACCGTCGACGCCGCCCTGGAGACCTGACAACGTTTTGGAGACGCTCATGACATCCATCCCCAGTCCGTTCCCGTCGTCCTGTACCGCCGCCAGCGCGGCTGCGAACGAACGCCTCGCCGACCGCCATACGCCGCTGGTCGGCCACCGCTGGTATGTCGCCGGCTACGGCAGCGACTTCGGCGAGGGCCTGGTCGAGCGCACGCTGCTCGGCCGCAGCCTGCTGCTCTACCGCACCGCCGACGGCCGCCCGGTGGCGCTGCAGAACCGCTGCCCTCACCGCTCGTACCCGCTGTCGCACGGCCTGCGCGAAGGCGACCTCGTGCGCTGCGGCTACCACGGCATCGCGTTCGATGCGAAGGGCCAGTGCGCCGACATCCCGTCGCAGGCCACCCGCCCGGCCAGCGTGCAGGTGCCCTCGTACGCGCTGGCCGAACGCGGCCCGCTGGTCTGGATCTGGGCCGGCGACGCGGCCAGCGCCGACGAGCGCCTGCTGCCCGACACCTCGTGGCTCACCAGCCCGCACTGGCGCCACGCCACCAGCTACCTGTACCTGAACGCCAGCTACATCACGCTGCACGAGAACCTGCTCGACCTGACCCACTTCACCTACCTGCACCCCAGCACGCTGGGCACGCCCGAGGTGGCCCGCACCGAAGCGAAGGTGGACGTGACGCCCGACAACGTGCGCATCAGCCGCTTCGTCGAGCGCAGCGTGGTGCCGCCGATCTACCAGTGCACCGGCATGACCGGCGCGATGTCGCGCCACACCATCTCCGACTTCCACTCGCCGGCGCTGCACCATGCCAGCGCGGTGATGGTCGACCTCGAACCCGGCGAACGCGCCCGCCGCGAGTTCACCATCTACATCACGCACTACCTGACGCCCGAGACGCAGGACCGCACCCACTACTGGTTCACCTTCGCCCGCGATTTCGCGCTGGACGACGACCGCGTCACCGAACAGATGGCCGCCAACGCCATCCGCGCCTTCAACGAGGACAAGTTCGCGCTGGAGGAGATCGACCGCATCCACCGCCAGGAAGACGATGCGGTGGCGGGCGAGGTGCACGTGAAGAGCGACGCCGCCGGCGTGGCGATGCGGCGCATGATCCGGCGCATGGCCGGCTGAACCCAGCGCCTTGCGTTTGCAGGGATGACTGCAAGTGCCTATCATTGCAGTCATTGAACGCACATGAGAGATGTTGAATCATGGCCATCCTGACGGTGAGGAACGTGCCGGACGATGTTCATCGCGCGCTGCGCGTGCGGGCGGCCCAGCATGGCCGCAGCACGGAAGCGGAGGTGCGGGAAATCCTGGCGGCCGTGGTCAAGCCGGAGAAGCGCGTCCGCATGGGTGAGGCCCTCGCCGCCATCGGTCGCAGGATCGGCCTGAGCAACGAGGATGTCGCCGTGCTCGAGAGCGTGCGCGATACGACCCCGGCCAAACCGCTGAACTTCGACTGAATGATCGTCCTGGACACCAACGTCGTCTCCGAGGCGATGAAGCCGGAGCCGGACCCTGCCGTGCGGGCTTGGCTCAACGACCAGGCGGCGGAGACCTTGTATCTCTCCAGCGTCACCCTGGCCGAATTGCTCTTCGGCATCCGGGCGCTGCCGGCGGGCCGGCGCAAGAACCTGCTCGATCGCGCCCTGGCTGAACTGCTGGAACTCTTCAACGACCGGGTGCTGCCGTTCGACACCAGTGCGGCGCGCCACTATGCCGACCTGGCCGTGACGGCCCGCAACGGCGGACGAGGTTTCCCGACGCCCGATGGCTACATCGCCGCGGTGGCCGCCTCGCGAGGCTACATCGTCGCGTCGCGCGACACGTCACCGTACGCCGCTGCCGGGGTCACGGTCATCGATCCCTGGAAGGCCGCCGCGTCCTGAGCGAAGCGCTGCCTGAGCGGCCGCCGCCGTGACGCGAGCTGAGGGCCGGGCGGGGCCTTCGATGCCGAAAATACAATCGTGCCTCCGGTGCGTCTCGACACCGGCTCCCGCATGGACACTTCGCTCAATACGTCTTCTTCTCCGGATCCCAGCAGCCCGTGGCGACTTTCGGTCGCCCCGATGATGGACTGGACCGACCGCCACTGCCGCACGCTGCACCGCCTGCTGACGCGCCACACCCGGCTCTACACCGAGATGGTGACCACCGGTGCGCTGCTGCATGGCGACCAGCCGCGCCACCTCGATTTCAACCCCGAGGAGCACCCGGTGGCGCTGCAGCTCGGCGGCAGCGAGCCGGACGACCTGGCCGCCTGCGCGAAGCTGGCGCAGCGCTGGGGCTATGACGAGGTGAACCTGAACTGCGGCTGCCCGAGCGAGCGGGTGCAGCGCGGTGCCTTCGGCGCCTGCCTGATGAACGAGGCGGCGCTGGTGGCCGATGGCGTCAAGGCGATGCGTGACGCCTGCGACCTGCCGGTGACCGTGAAACACCGCATCGGCATCGACCGCACGGAGAGCTACGACTTCGTGCGCGACTTCGTCGGCACGCTGGCCGAGGCCGGCTGCGAGGTGTTCATCGTGCACGCGCGCAACGCCTGGCTGAAGGGCCTGTCGCCGAAGGAGAACCGCGAGGTGCCGCCGCTGCGCTACCCGTTCGTCTACCGGCTGAAGGAAGACTTTCCGACGCTCACCATCGTCGTCAACGGCGGCGTGGCCGACGACGACGCGATCGCCGAGCACCTGCGCCATGTCGATGGCGTGATGGTCGGACGGCAGGCTTACCACGAGCCGTGGTCGATGGCCGGCTGGGACGAACGTTTCTTCGGCAGCCCCGGCCCGGCCGGGAGCCGCGAGGCGGTGGAGGCGCGCTGGGTCGAGTACCTGGCGCGCCAGTTCGAGGCCGGCATCCCGTGGGGCACGATGGCCCGGCACGGCCTGGGGTTGTACAACGGCCGCCCGGGCGCACGCCGCTGGCGGCAGATCTGGTCCGACCACCGGCTGAAGGCGCTGTCGCCGCGGGCCGTGTACGAACAGTCGCAAGCGGCCTGGCCCGCGGCCGCCTGACGTCGCGACGCCGGGGCTTCAGCGCCGCTCGGCGCCGTCCGCCGGCGTGCTGCCGGCCAGCACCACGCCGACCAGCGCCAGCACCAGTGCGGCCGCCTTGGCCCCTCCCATCGATTCACCGAGCGCCACGCCGACCAACGCCGCGGTCACCGGCAGGCAGGCGGTGAAGATGCCGGCCCGCGCGGCGCTGACATGGCGCACGCCGCGCATCCACAGCCACACCGACACCACGCTCGCGGCCAGCGCGTAATAGAGCAGCACGATGCCGTGCAGCGGCGCCAGCGCCGGCGCGGGGGCGGTGTGCCATTGCCACAGCGCCAGCGGCGCGGTGAAGGCCAGCCCCCACAGGTTGACCAGCGCGGTGATGCGCTGCGGGCTCACCGCCTGAGCCAGCTGGCGGCCCAGCACCACGTAGCAGGCCTCGCAGGCCACCGCACCGAGCAGCAGCAGCAGGCCGAGCCAGGCCGCCGGGGTGGCGGGCAGGCCGTCGGAGCCTTCGAAGCCGGCCAGCGCGATGCCCACGACCGCGAAGCCGATGCCCACCAGCGTGCGGCGCGTCACCGCTTCCTTCAGCCAGACCCGTGCGAACAGCGCCACCACGCCGGGCAGCGTCGCCATCACGATGCCGGCGGCCACCGCGCCGCTGAGCGCGATGCCCTGCAGCATGCACAGCGAGAAGAGGAAGGTGCCGATGAACCCGGCGGCGCAGAGCCGGCGGGCGTCGGCCGGCTGCAGGGCTGCCTCGCCGGGCTGGCGCCGCAGCCACGGCAGCATGCAGGCCGCGGCGATCGCGAAGCGCAACCCGGCCAGCACGAACAGCGGCAGCACCGCGAGCAGCCAGCGCGACATCCCGACGTAGCTGCCCACCAGCGTCATGCTCAGCGCGAGGCTGGCAGGGCCAAGCAAACGTGCGTCCGGTGCAGGGGAATGGGTTGGTCCACAATCACTGCAGGAAGGGCCCGCTCCCGTCGAACGAGGGGCAGGGTTTCGGGGAGTCCACGACATGTCCTGGCCGCACAACGAAGAGTTGCCCATTGTCATCGACGTCGAGGCGTCGGGCTTCGGCGTGGGCAGTTATCCGATCGAGATCGGTGTCGTGATGAGCGACGGCCGCACCCACTGCCGGCTGATCCGGCCCGAGCCCGACTGGGTCCACTGGGAGCCCGCGGCCGAAGCCATCCACGAACTCGACCGCGACACGCTCGTGCGCGCCGGCCGGCCGGCCGCAGAGGTGGCGCACTGGCTCAACGGCCTGCTGCAGGGGCGCGTGGTCTACAGCGACGCCTGGGGCCAGGACTACACCTGGCTTTCGCGGCTGTACGACGCCGCGCAGAGCCGGCCGACCTTCCGCCTCGAAGCGCTGGCCGGGTTGCTGGCCGAGCCGGAGATGTCCATCTGGCACGCGGTGCGCGACGCCGTCGAATCGCGCCTCGGCGAGCGCCGCCATCGCGCCAGCACCGATGCCCGCGTGATCCAGCAGACGCTGCAGCGGGTGCGCCGCAGCGGCGGCCAGCTGCAGCGCTACGACGCCGCGCCGGTGGCCTGAGCCGCCCGGCGGGCCGGCAGGCCCGTGTTGATCGGGGTTTGCGGCCGGTGCCCGCGTTCGGCCCCTGTTGAACGGTGTTTGCGGGCCGTCCTGCACGTCGCTGCGTTCGACAGGCTGCTTTTCCGTCACAATCGCGTGCCCGCCGATCGGCGGGCGTTTCCACACTCAATGTCGAGACCAACGAATGAACAAAGCTGAATTGATCGAACTGCTGGCCTCCAAGCACACGCTGTCGAAGGCCGAGGCCGGTCGCATCGTGGACACGCTGGTGGAGACGGTGGTGACCACGGTCAAGAAGGGCGGAACCGTGTCGCTGCCGGGCTTCGGCACCTTCAAGCAGCACTCGCGTGCCGCCCGCAACGGCGTGAACCCGAGCACCGGCGCCAAGATCAAGATCGCCGCCGTCAAGCTGCCGAAGTTCACCCCGGGCGCCACCTTCAAGGCCGCCGTCGATCCGAAGGCCGCTGCCCGCAAGGCCGCCAAGAAGGACGCCGCCACCGCGAAGGCCCCGGCCAAGGCACCGGCCAAGAAGGCTGCCGCGAAGAAGGCCGCCAAGAAGGCCTGATCCGCACGCACGCACTCGCTTGGCTGCAAGCCGCTGAAGAGGCGGGCCGCAAGGTCCGCCTCTTTCTTTTTGGCGCGGCGGTCGACAGGGCACAGCGCTTCGGCCATCATCGCCATCCCCTGTCGTTCTGTCCTTCTGCGGAGTCTCCAGCATGATCGAAGCCATCCTCGGCCACCGCCAGGCCGACCTCGGGCACGGGTTGATCGTGCGCCGTTCGCTGCCGCAGGCGCAGCGCCGCATGGTCGGGCCGTTCGTGTTCTTCGACCATGCCGGGCCGGTCGCGCTGCAAGGGCCGGAGGCCCGCGCCGCCGACGTGCGGCCGCATCCGCACATCGGCCTGGCCACCGTCAGCTACCTGTTGAGCGGCGCGATGACGCACCGCGACAGCCTCGGCGTCGAACAGGCCATCCATCCCGGCGACGTCAACTGGATGACCGCGGGCAGCGGCATCAGCCACTCCGAGCGCTTCGACACGCCGGACGCCTTCGCCGGCCCCGGGCTGGAATTGCTGCAGTCGTGGGTCGCGCTGCCGGTGGAGCTCGAGGAGACCGCACCGGCCTTTGCCCACCATGGCGAGGCCACGCTGCCCGAGGCCGATGAAGACGGCGTCTGGCGCCGCCTGATCGCCGGCGAGGCCTGGGGCCTGCGCAGTCCGGTGCAGACCCACTCGCCGCTGTTCTACCTGCACACGCGCATGCAACCCGGGGCGCGCGTGGCGCTGCCGGCCGGCTACAGCGAACGGGCGGCCTACGTGGTGCACGGCGCGCTCGAGTCCGAAGGGCAGCGCATCGAGGCCGGCAGCCTGGTGGTGTTCGGCCCGGCCAGCCGCGCGGTGGTGACCGCCGCCGAGGCCTCCACCGTGATGCTGCTCGGCGGCGAGCCGCTCGGCCCGCGCTTCGTGTGGTGGAACTTCGTGTCGTCGAGCAAGGAGCGCATCGAGCAGGCCAAGGCCGACTGGCAGGCCGGCCGCATCGCGCTGCCGCCGAACGATCACGCGGAGTTCATCCCGCTGCCCTGAGGCGAGTGCTTGTGGGAGCGGCTTCAGCGCGATTCGTGCCCTGCCGCGAGCCCATCGCGGCTGAAGCCGCTCCCACAGAGAATCGTCACTGGGCACGGTGGTTGCTCCCACATGCCATGGACACGGTGCACGTCTACGTCTACGACGGCTATGCCGATTGGGAGCCGGCCTACCTGATGGCGGGCCTGCAGTCGCCGCGCTTCCAGCGCGAACCGGGACGCTGGCAGGTGCGCACGGTGGGCGCACGCGACGAGCCGGTGCGCAGCATGGGCGGCCTGCACGTGCTGCCCGACCTCACCTGGGACGACGTGTCGCCCGCCGACAGCGCGATGCTGGTGCTGCCGGGCGGCGAGGGCTGGGAAGACGACCCCCGCCACGACCCCGCAGCACGACAGGCCCGGCGGTGGCTGCAGGCGGGCAAGCCGGTGGCGGCGATCTGCGGCGCCACTGCCGGGCTGGCCCGCCAGGGCCTGCTCGACCAGCGGCCGCACACCAGCAACGCCGCGGCGTACCTGCGCGGCACCGGCTACGCCGGCGGCGACCACTACCGGGACGAACCGGCGGTGCGGCACGCCGGGCTGATCACCGCGGGCGGCATGTCGGCGGTGGACTTCACGCGGGAGGTGTTCGCCGAACTCGGCGTCTACGACGATGCCGCGCTGGAGGCGTGGTACCGGCTCTACAAGGACGGCGATTCCCGCGCGTTCGCGGCGCTGGCGGAGGCGGCCGAACAATCTAGGGTTTCCACTTAAAACCGCGCACGGCGTTCCGGATCGCCGGGGCCGGCACTTTCCGGCGGGGCGGACCGGCGCGCCGCGGCTGAGAAAAAAGATCTTTGCAATCAAGCACTTGAACGCGGTCTCCGGGCGTGGCGGGCTGGTCCGGGGATTGCGAAAGCTCCGGCATCAGGTCCCGCCCATCCTTCAGGAGACAGCCCATGGTGCCCGCCTCTTCCCCGTCCACTGCCGCCGGCCGCCGGCCGCTCTACAAGTCGCTCTACTTCCAGGTCATCGTCGCCATCGTGCTCGGCGTGCTGCTCGGGCACTTCTACCCGCACACCGGCGAAGCGCTGAAACCGCTCGGCGACGGCTTCATCAAGCTCATCAAGATGATCATCGCGCCGATCATCTTCTGCACCGTCGTGGTCGGCATCGCCGGCATGGAGGACATGAAGCGTGTCGGCAAGACCGGCGGCCTGGCGCTGCTGTACTTCGAGATCGTCAGCACGCTGGCGCTGATCGTCGGCCTGGTGATCATCAACCTCGTGCAGCCGGGCGCCGGCATGCATGTGGATGCCAGCACGCTGGACACCAAGGGCATCGCCGCCTACACCGACCCGAAGAAGATGCAGGGCACGGTGGACTTCCTGCTCAACGTGATCCCGTCGACCGTGGTCGACGCGTTCGCAAAGGGCGAGATCCTGCAGGTGCTGCTGATCGCGGTGATGTTCGGCTTCGCGCTGCACCGCTTCGGCGGCCGCGGCACGATGGTGTTCGACTTCATCGAGAAGACCTCGCACGTGCTGTTCGCCATCGTCGGCTTCATCATGAAGCTGGCCCCGATCGGCGCGTTCGGCGCGATGGCCTTCACCATCGGCAAGTACGGCGTCGACTCGCTGTGGTCGCTCGGCAAGCTGATGGGCACGTTCTACGCGACCTGCCTGTTCTTCATCTTCGTCGTGCTGGGCACGATCGCCAAGGTGCACGGCTTCTCGATCTTCAAGTTCGTGCGCTACATCAAGGAAGAGCTGCTGATCGTGCTGGGCACGTCGTCGAGCGAATCGGTGCTGCCGCGCATGATGGCCAAGCTCGAGAACGCCGGCGCGAAGAAGTCGGTGGTCGGCCTGGTGATCCCCACCGGCTACTCGTTCAACCTCGACGGCACCTCGATCTACCTGACGATGGCCGCGGTGTTCGTGGCCCAGGCCACCGACACGCCGATGACGCTGACGCAGCAACTGACGCTGCTGGCCGTGCTGCTGCTCACCTCGAAGGGGGCCGCCGGGGTCACGGGCTCCGGGTTCATCGTGCTGGCGGCCACGCTGTCGGCGGTCGGCCATGTGCCGGTGGCCGGCCTGGCGCTGATCCTCGGCATCGACCGCTTCATGTCCGAAGCCCGTGCGCTGACCAACCTGGTCGGCAACGGCGTGGCGACGCTGGTGGTCGCCCGCTGGACCGGCGACCTGGACATGGCGCGCCTGCAGCAGGAGTTGGACAATGACACGCCGCGCGACGCCGAGGAACCGGAGGCCGTGCTCGACCAGCACGAGCTGCACATGCCGGTCGGCAGCGCCCGCGCGCCTGCCTGACACCGCTGCATGCCCACACCCGACGCCTCGCCTGTCTCGACGATCTTCCGCACCGGACCTCGTCGCTGGACGGCGCTGCTGGCCGGCGCCGCGCTGGTGGTGCTGGCCGGGTGGGGCGCCCACCGCTGGACCTGGCAGCGCGGCCTCGACCGGCTGTCGCAGGACGCGGTGCACCGGCTCGAGATGGCCGCGGCGGCGGTGGATGCGCAGCTGGCCCGCTTCGACTACCTGCCGTCGCTGCTCGAGACCACGCCGGCGGTGCTCGACCTGCTCGCCGGCCCGGTGCGGCCGGCCGAGCGCGACGAGGTCAACCGGCTGCTGAGCGCCTTGAACGCCACCGCCGGCGCCGAGATGCTCTACGTGCTCGACGGCAACGGCCTGACGATCGCGGCGGCCGACTGGGACCGCGAGGGCACGCCCTACGGCATGAACCTGGCGTTCCGGCCGTATGTGCGCGAAGCGCTCGCCCAGGGCCGGGGCCGTTTCTACGGCGTGGGCATCACCAGCGGCCGCGCCGGCTACTACCTCTCGTATGCGTTGAAGCGCGACGGCCGCACGCTGGGCCTGGCCACCGCGAAGGTCAGCCTGGCCGCCAACGAAAAGGCCTGGGCCCAGCTGCCCGGCCAGCTGATGCTGCTGGACGAACGCGGCGTCGTGATCCTGGCCAGCGAACCGCGCTGGCGCTACCGGCCCCAGGCCGCGCTGAGCGACGCGCAGAAGGCCGAGATCGCCCGCAGCCGGCCGTATGGCAACTCGACGTTGCAGCCGCTCGACTGGCGTGCCCAAGCCGCCGACGACGACCATGTGCTGGCGAGGTTCGAAGGCCGCCGCTACCTGGTCAGCGAACGGACGCTGCACGACGGCCGCTGGCGCCTGCGCGCGCTCGACGACCTCGCCGCGCTCACGGCGCAGGCCTGGCAGGCCGCGCTGACCGGGGGCCTCGCGGTGCTGGTGGCCACGCTGCTCGGCAGCCTGTGGGCGATGCGCCGCCGCACGCTGCGCCAGCGCCTGCGGGCCGCCGAGGCGCTGCGCGCTGCGCATGCCGAACTCGAATCGAAGGTGGTGCAGCGCACCGCCGAACTGCGCCGCACCAACGAACGGCTCGAAGCCGAGGTGCAGGCGCGCCGGCGCACCGAGGACGAACTGCGCGCGGCGCAGCAGGAGCTGGTGCACAACGGCAAGATGGCCGCGCTGGGCCAGATGTCCGCCGGCATGATGCACGAGCTCAACCAGCCGCTGGCGGCGATGCGCACGCTCTCCGACAACGCCTGCGTGCTGCTCGACCAGGGCCGCGAGCCCGAGGTGCGCCGCAACCTGCAGCGGCTCACGCACCTGGTCGACCGGCTCGGCAAGCTGACCGCGCAGCTCAAGCTCTTTGCCTGGAAGCCGGGCCGTTCGCCGCTGGGCGCGGTGAAGGTGGCGCAGGCCGTGGCACAAGCGCAGTTCGTGCTGGCCGAGCGGCAGCGCGAGCGCGGGGTCGAGATCGCCGTCGAGATCGAGCCCCCGACGCTGACCGTGCGCGCCGATGAAGGCCGGCTGGAGCAGGTGCTGATCAACCTCGTGGGCAACGGCCTGGAAGCGATGGCCCATGCGGCCGCGCCGGCGCGGCTGCTGGTGCGGGCGACGGTGCAGGGCGAGGTCGCCCACATCGTCGTGCAGGACCAGGGCCCGGGCATCCCGGCCGACATCCTGCCGCGGCTGTTCGAGCCGTTCACCACCAGCAAGCCGGCCGGCAGCGGGCTCGGGCTCGGGCTGATGATCTCCGCCCACTTCGCGCGCGAGTTCGGCGGCTCGCTGCACGGCGAGAATGTGCCCGGCGGCGGCGCGCGCTTCGTGCTCCTGCTGCCGCTGGCGGGCCAAGGGCCTGCCGCCGAAGCCGAAGTCGAATCCCCCGCATCGTCCCTGTCATGAACGCTGTCGCTGCCCCGCCGCCGCTGCCGCCGATCCACGTCGTGTTCGTCGAGGACGACGAGGACGTGCGCATGGGCAGCGCGCAGGCGCTGGAGCTGGCCGGCCTGACGGTGCGCGAGTTCGCCAGCGTCGAGCAGGCCCGCACGCAGGTGCGGCCCGGCGCGCCGGTGGTGGTGCTGTGCGACGTGAACCTGCCCGGGCTCTCGGGCACCGAGTGGCTGCGCGAGGTGCGCGCCGCCGATGCGGAGATCCCGATGATCCTGGTCACCGGCCGCGGGGACATCGCGATGGCGGTGCAGGCGATGCGCGAGGGCGCCTACGACTTCATCGAGAAGCCCTTCGCCTCCGAGCACCTGGTGAACGTGGTGAAGCGCGCCATCGACAAGCGCGCGCTGCAGCTGCAGGTGCGTGCGCTGCATGCGCAGATGGACGACTGGCAGGGCCTGCAGGCGCTGCTGATCGGCCGCTCGGCGGCGATGCAACGGCTGCGCCGCCAGGTGCTGACGCTGTCGGCCACCGACGTCGACGTGCTGATCTACGGCGAGACCGGCACCGGCAAGGACCTGGTGGCGCGTTGCCTGCACGAGCACAGTGAACGGCGCCGTGCCCGCTACGTCGCGGTGAACTGCGGCGGCCTGCCCGAGGCGCTGGCCGACAGCGAGCTGTTCGGTGCCGAGCCCGGCGCGTACACCGGCGCGACCCGCACGCGCATCGGCAAGCTCGAACATGCCGACGGCGGCACGCTGTTCCTCGACGAGATCGAGAGCATGCCGATGTCGGTGCAGGTCAAGCTGCTGCGGGTGCTGCAGGAGCGCAAGCTCGAGCGGCTGGGCGGCAACCGCGAGATCGACGTCGACTTCCGCATCGTCGCGGCCAGCAAGGCCGACCTGAAGGCGGCCAGCGACGACGGGCGCTTCCGCGCCGACCTCTACTACCGCATCGGCGTCGCGTTCCTGACGCTGCCGCCGCTGCGCGAACGCCGCGAGGACATCGCGCTGCTGTTCGAGCACTTCGTGCTGCAGGCCGCCAGCCGCTACGGCGTGCAGCCGCCGACGCTGGCGCCCGCGCAGCTGGCCGAACTGGTGGGCCACGCCTGGCCGGGCAATGTGCGCGAGCTGCGCAACGTCGCCGAACGTTTTGCGCTCGGCCTGCTGGAGGACCAGCCGATGGTCGGCGGCGATGCCGCGGCGGCCGCGACGCTGGCCCAGCAGGTGGAGCAGTTCGAGCGGGCGCTGATCGTCGACGCGCTGCGCCGGCATCACGGCGAGGCGGTGGCTGCCGCACGGGCGCTGGGCCTGGCGAAGCAGACGCTCTACGACAAGCTCAAGCGCCTGCGGGTGTCCACCGACGAGTTCCGCGGCGACGAGAGCTAGCGCGACTTGCAGTAGTTGCCCTTGTGGTCCCAGGCGACGACCTTGCGGTCCTGCAATTCGAACGTGGTGGTGCACTGCACCGGGATCGCGGTCTCGGGCGTGCCGCCCACGGCCACCTGACGGCTGTCGGCACCGGTGCCGACGGTCTGGTAGCCGGTGGCCCGACCGGCCACGTAGGCGGTGTCGCGCTGTTCGTAGACCAGGTAGCGGAAGCCGCCCGACTCGTAGACCCGCGACGGCTTGCCCCATTGCTGCAGCAACTCGGGCTCGGGCAGCCCGAGCAGTGCATTCAGCGATCGGTCATAGCGCTCGGTGGTGGCGCAGCCGGCGGAGCACACGGCGGCCACGGCGAGCAAGAGGAGGGCGGTGGAGCGGAACAGGGGCATGGACGTGGCGGAGAAGAGAGTCGCGCCGCGATGATGGCATGCCGACCGTTCAAGCATGTGGCTCAGTCGGCCGCCGGTCCCGCACCCGGCTCTGCGGGCGGCGCCCCTTCGGCGGCAGCCTCGCCGGCCGGCGCGCCCTCCGGGCCGGCGTCGTCGTGCTTGTGCAACTTGCGCTGTTTCTTTTCTTCCAGCTTGCGCTTCTTCGCCAGTTCACGCTGCCTTTTTTCGTAGGAATAGTTCGGGGTTGCCACGTGCGGTGCTCCTTTGCTTCGGATGGCGATGCGAGCAGCATACGCGATCGGTCGAGATCGAAGCCACCAAAAGCAAAGGGCCACCGTGGGGTGGCCCTCTGGACTTACCGGACACCGCAGGTGCGGCGACGGGGATCAGGCATCGGTGACGGGTTCCGAACTCCGCCCAGTGGTGCGGTCGATTGCTTGCCTTGATGACGCCATTGTGGTCCGGCCGTGTGACAGCGATTTGACGAGCAGCAACGGATTGGCCCGTCAGTTCAGCGCTTCTCTTCGTGCGCCGGGTCGGCGTACGGTGCCTTCAGGTGCGCCGGCTTGCCGGAGCGCTTGCGCATGCGGATGTTCAGCATCTCCACGATCACCGAGAACGCCATCGCGAAGTAGATGTAGCCCTTGGGCACGTGGTGGTCGAAACCCTCGGCCAGCAGCACCACGCCGACGACGACGAGGAACGACAGCGCCAGCATCTTGATCGTCGGGTGCTGCGAGACGAAGTCGCCGATCGCGCCGGCGAACACCATCATCAGCCCCACCGAGACGATCACCGCGGCCATCATGACCCGGACGTCGTCCACCATGCCCACGGCGGTGATGATCGAGTCGAGCGAAAATACCACGTCGATGAGCATGATCTGCAGGATCACCGCAGCGAAGGTGCCCTTCACGCTGGCCGACTCGTGCCCCTCGGCGCCTTCCAGCGACTGGTGGATCTCGCCGGTGCTCTTCCAGATCAGGAACAGGCCGCCGAGGATCAGGATCAGGTCCCGGCCGGAGATCTCCTGGCCCAGTACCGTGAACATCGGCGCGGTCATGCCCACGATCCACGACAGCGCGAGCAGCAGGCCCAGGCGCATGAACATCGCCATGAACAGCCCGAGCCGGCGGGCCAACGCCCGTTGCGCCGCCGGCAGCTTGTCCACCAGGATCGAGATGAAGATGATGTTGTCGATCCCCAGCACCAGCTCCAGCGCGGTGAGGGTCAGGAAGGCCAGCCAGACTTGGGGATCGGTGAGCAGTTCGAGCATACGGGGCGCAGTTTGGGGTCAAAGCTGCGTAGACCGCGTAGGCGGGAAAGAGTTCTGTGAATGGGACGCGACGTGGATGCGACGGTCAGGCGCCCGTTTTCGCCCAGGTGTCCTTCAGGCCGGTGATGCGGTTCCAGACCGGCCGGTCGGCACGGTGGTCCACCCGGTCGGTGACGAAGTAGCCGTGGCGTTCGAACTGCACGTGCGTCTCGGCCGGCACGCCGGCCAGCGAAGGCTCGACATAACCCTGCGCCACCTGCTTGCTCAGCGGGTTCAGGCACTCCTTGAAGTCGCGACCCCCCGCATCCGGCTGCGCCTCGGTGAAGAGCCGGTCGTACAGCCGCAGCTCCACGGGCACCGCCTCGTGCGCGGCCACCCAGGTGAGCACGCCCTTGACCTTGACGCTGTCGGCGCCCGGCGTGCCGCTCTTGGTGTCCGGCACCACCGTGGCCAGGACCTTGGTGACCCGGCCGTCGGCGTCCTGCTCGCAGCCGGTGCACTCGATCACGTAACCGTACTTCAGCCGCACCTTGTTGCCGGGGAAGAGCCGGAAGAAGCCTTTCGGCGGCTGCAGCGCGAAGTCCTCGCGCTCGATCCACAGCGCGGGGCCCAGCGTGAACTGGCGCTGGCCGCGCTCCGGGTGGCCCGGGTGAACCGGCGCGTGGCACGGCTCGCGGTGTTCGGCGCTGCCGAAGACCTCGGCCCAGTTGGTGAGCTCCAGCGCCAGCGGGTCGAGCACGGCCATCGCCCGCGGCGCCTTGCCTTCGAGGTCGTCGCGCAGCGCGATGTCGAGCCAGGAATAGTCGATCAGGCTGTTGGCCTTGCTCGCGCCGGTGCGCTCGGCCAGCAGCCGCAGCGCCGCCGGCGTGTAGCCGCGCCGGCGCAGCCCCACCAGCGTGGGCATGCGCGGGTCGTCCCAGCCCTCGACCAGCTGTTCCTCGACCAACTGGCGCAGCTTGCGCTTGCTGGTGAGGATGCCGGTGAGGTTGAGCCGCGCGAATTCGTACTGCTTGGGCAGCGGCGCGGCCAGCAGCCCGCCTTCGGCGAGCCGCTCGAGCACCCAGTCGTAGAACGGCCGCTGGTCCTCGAACTCGAGCGTGCAGATGCTGTGCGTCACCTGTTCCAGCGCATCCTCGATGGGGTGCGCATAGGTGTACATCGGGTAGATGCACCAGCGGTTGCCGGTGTTGTGGTGCTCGGCGTGCTTGATGCGGTAGAGGGCCGGGTCGCGCAGGTTGATGTTCGGGCTGGCCATGTCGATCCTGGCCCGCAGCACCATGCTGCCGTCCGGGTGCTGGCCGTCGCGCATCTCGCGCAGGCGCGCCAGGTTCTCCGCCGGCGTGCGGTCGCGGAACGGGCTGTTGACGCCCGGCGTGCCGAAGTCGCCACGGTTGGCGCGCATCTGCTCGGGCGTCTGCTCGTCGACATAGGCCAGGCCGGCTTCGACCAGGTACTCGGCGGCGCGGTACATGAAGTCGAAGTAGTGGCTGGCGTAGAAGAGGTGGCTGGTGCCGTTGGCCTCCCACGAGAAGCCGAGCCAGCGCACCATCTCGACGATGGCGTCGACGTACTCCTGCTCCTCCTTCTCGGGGTTGGTGTCGTCGAAGCGCAGGTGGCACACGCCGCCGTAGTCGGCCGCGAGGCCGAAGTTCAGGCAGATGCTCTTGGCGTGGCCGATGTGCAGGTAGCCGTTCGGCTCGGGCGGAAAACGCGTGCGCACGCGGGCCGGGTCGAGCGGGCCGGCGGCGTGGTGCGCCGCATCGCCGGGCGAGCCGGCAAAGTGGCGCCCGGCATAGGTGCCGGCCTCGAGATCGCGCTCGATCACCTGGCGCAGGAAGTGGGTCGGCTTCGCCGGGGCGTCGGCGCGGACAGCGGGGGGTTTCGCGGCGGGGTGGTCGCTCATTGAACGTGTGTCGTGTAGGCGGGCGAGAAGGCCGGGGCCCACGCCGCTGGAATGCAAAAAATATTGTAGCCAGCGGGGGTGTGCCCCCAGGGCTGCGGGCCCTCGAACATCGAGTAACGCACGCTGCAGCCCGGCTTGCCTTGCCGGTGCCCGGAGGGGGTCCGTAAAATCCCGGCCTTTCGTCCTTCACAAGAGCGCAACAGCCGTGGCCCCTGCCGACCATCCCGAACACCTCGCTGCCCTGGAAGGGGAAGTGGCCGAGCTGCTGGTGTCCGCCCTGAACCTCGACGTCGCCCCCGCCGCCATCGACCCCGACGCGCCGCTGTACGGCGACGGCCTGGGCCTGGACTCGATCGACATCCTCGAGGTGGCGCTCGAGGTGTCGCGCCGCTACGGCTTCCAGCTCCGCTCGGACGACGAGCACAACCAGCGCATCTTCGCGTCGCTGCGCAGCCTGGCGGCGCATGTCGCGCAACACCGCACGAAGTGATCCCGTTGCCGCGCATTGGTTCCCTGCCCAACCGCCGGTGGCCCGCATGACCGCCAAGGGACGGCTCCTGCTCGTGCTGCTCGGCGGGCTCGGCTATGCCGGGCTGTCGCACGTGCTGATGGTGCACGCCGCCGAGCGTCCCTGGGCGGTGGCGGCGTTGCTCGGGCCGGCGCTGCTGATGCTCACCGGCATGGCGCTGCAGCGCGGTCACCGCGGCGGCCTGGCGGCCTGCGCGCTGGCGTGGGCGGGGGTCGCGCTGGTGGCGCTGCGCGGCGGCGTGGGCGACGTGAACCGGCTCTACCTGTTGCAGCACGCCGGCGTCCATTTCGCGCTGGGCGTGAGTTTCGCGCTCACGCTGCGACACCGGCTGTCGATGATCGGCCTGTTCGCCGAGCGGGTGCACGGCACGCTGCCGGCGTCCATGGTGCGCTACACCCGCAGCGTCACGCTGTGCTGGTGCGGCTATTTCTTCGCGATGGCGGCGCTGTCGTGCTGGGTCTACGCCACCTTGCCGTGGCAGTGGTGGTCGCTGCTGGCCAACGTGGCGACGCCGGTGGCCTGCGGCGTGCTGTTCGTCGGCGAGCACCTGTTGCGCTACCGCCTGCATCCGGAATTCGAGCGCGCGACGCTGGCCGATGCCTGGCGCGCCTACAACCAGCCGCTGCCGGGGCGCGAGGCGGTGCGGTCATGACCGGCACACTGCCGCTGTTGGCCGGCCACACGGCCGGTTCGGTGATCGCCTGGCAGGGTGCGCGGGCCATCACGGCCGGCGCGTTCGTGGCCGACGTGCAGGCGCTGGCGGCCCGGCTGCCGGCGCATGGCGCACTGGTCAACCTGTGCGGCGACCGTTACCGCTTCGCGGTGGGCCTGGGCGCGGCCATGCTGCGCGGCCACCCGAGCCTGCTGCCCCCCAACGCCTTGCCGGCCACGCTGGCGGGTCTGCGGCGCCGCCACCCGTCGCTGTACGCGCTGGTGGACGAAGACGCCACGGACACCTCCGGGCTGCCCGCCGTGCAGTGCAGCGCCGACGGCACGCTGCCCCCGGTGGCCGAGGTGCCGCTGATCCCCCCCCACCAGCCTGCGGCGACGCTGCTGACCTCCGGCTCCACCGGTGAACCGCAGCCGCACACCAAGGACTGGGGCCCGGTGGTCGAGAACATCCGCGCCGAGGCGCAGCGCGTGGCCGAGAGCACCGGCGGCGACCCGGCCGGTGCCGCGCCGCTGGCCGGCTGGAGCCTGGTGGCCACGGTGCCGGCGCAGCACAGCTACGGCTTCGAGTCGAGCGTGCTGCTGGCGATGCTGTCCGGCGCTGCGTTCGATGCCGGCCGGCCGTATTTTCCGGCCGACATCGCCGAGCGGCTGGCGACGCTGCCGCGGCCGCGGGCGCTGGTGACCACGCCGTTCCATCTGAAGACCTTCCTGGCGGCCGAGGTGCCGCATCCGCCGGTCGACCTGGTGCTGTGCGCCACCGCGCCGCTGTCGCCCCAGCTCGCCAGGCAGAGCGAGGCGGTGCTCGGCGGCGTGCTGGTCGAGATCTACGGCTGCACCGAGGCCGGCCAGGTGGCCACCCGGCGCACCGCGCTGACCGAGCGCTGGCAGACCTTCGGCGCGCTGCGCCTCGAGCAGCGCGACGGCGACGGCGCCGACGACGCGCAGTTCTGGGTGCAGGGCGGCCACGTGGTCGAGCCGACCCGGCTGTCCGACGTGCTGGTGCTCGACGACGAGCGGCATTTCCGCCTGCTCGGGCGGGCCAACGACGTGATCAACGTGGCCGGCAAGCGCAGCTCGCTGGCGCACCTCAACTACCACCTCAACAGCATTCCCGGCGTGCACGACGGCGCCTTCTGGCTGCCCGACGACGAGCCCGACGGCGTGGTGCGCCCGGTGGCGTTCGTCGTCGCGCCCGAACTCGAGGCGCGCACCATCGTGCAGGCATTGCGCGAACGGGTCGAGGCCGTGTTCCTGCCGCGCCGGGTGGTGCACGTGCCGGCGCTGCCGCGCGAAGCCACCGGCAAGCTGACCGTGCAGACGCTGCGCCGCTTCGCGCAGGCCACGCTGCAGGGCGGGACAGGGGCATGACGGCGGTCGGCGGACACGGGCTGAAGATCGCGGTGCCCCATGACCACCCGGCCTTCGCGGGCCACTTCCCCGGCCAGCCGCTGCTGCCCGGAGTGGTGCTGCTGTCCATCGCGCTGGAGGCCGTGCTGGCCGAGCCGGCGCTGGCGCCACGGCTGGGCCCGGCGCCGTCGCTCGGCGCGGCCAAGTTCCTGGCGCCGGTGCGCCCCGGCGACGAGCTGACGCTGCACCTGCACGACGAACCTGCCGGCGTGCGCTTCGAGCTGAAGCTCGTGGAACGTGTCGCGGCCAGCGGACGCTGGGACGTCCGGTGAGCAGCGCGCCGATGACCGAACGCGCGCCGATCCCGGAGCGCGCGCCGCCGGTACAGGACTGGAGCGCCGCGCCCGAGCGCAGCAACGCGCTGGCGCTGAAGGTGATGAGCTGGATCGCGCTGGCCGGGGGCCGCCGTGCCGCGCGCGCCGTGCTGCACCCGATCACGGCGTATTTCCTGCTGACCTCGCCGGCGCTGCGGCGCCACCTGTCGCGCTACCTCGGCCGTGCCCTGGGCCGGCCGGCGGGCTGGCGCGACCTGTACCGCCAGTGCCACGCGTTCGCCGCGACGGTGCTCGACCGGGTGTACCTGCTGCGCGACCGCTTCGACCTGTTCGACCTCCGGGTCGAAGGTGGGGAGGCCCTGCAGAAGCTGTACGAGCGCGGCGAGGGTGCGTTCCTGGTCGGGGCGCACCTCGGCAGCTTCGAGGCGCTGCGCAGCGCCGGCCGGTGCGCCGGCTCGCCGCCGATCGCGATGCTGATGTACCCGGACAACGCGCGCAAGATCAACGAGGCGCTGGCCGCGATCGCGCCGGACGCCGCGCCGCGCATCATCCCGCTCGGCCGCATGGAAGCGATGCTGGAGCTGCGCGACTGGCTCGACGCCGGCGGCCTGGCCGGCATGCTGGCCGACCGCACGCTGCCCGGCGATGCGGCGCGCCACGCCAGCAGCAGCCTCACGGTGCCGTTCCTGGGCCGCGACGCGGTGTTCAACGACGGCCCGTTCCGCCTGGCCGCGCTGCTGCGCCGCAAGGTGTTCTTCATGGCCGGGCTGTACCTGGGCGGCGCCCGCTACGAGGTGCGCTTCCTGGAGCTGGCCGACTTCACCGAACGCTGCCGCGACGCAGCCGAGCGCGACGCCCGGCTGCAGGCCGCCGTGCAGTGCTATGCGGACACCCTCGCGCAGCTGTGCCGCGAGGCGCCGTACAACTGGTTCAATTTCCATGATTTCTGGAACGAGGACGGCGATGCGGGCTGAGTCGACCGGTCGGCGGCTGGCGCTCATGCTGACGGTGTGGCTGGCCCTGTGGCTGGGCTTCGCCGGCCCGGCGCTGGCGCTGTCGCTGCCCGAGCTGATGGGCCTGCTCGCCGAACGCCGCAGCGGCGAGGCGCGCTTCACCGAACAGCGCGAGGTGGCCACGCTGAGCGCCCCGCTGGTGAGCAGCGGCACACTGTCGTTCGAGGCGCCGGACCGCTTCGTGCGCCGCACGCTGCAGCCGCGCGCCGAGACGATGGCGGTGCAGGGCAACACGCTGACGCTGACGCGGGGCGGCAAGACGCGCCAGTTCACGCTCGACGCCGCCCCCGAGATGGTGGCCATCGTCGAGGCGGTGCGCGGCACGCTCACCGGCAACGCCGAGGCGTTGCAGAAGCACTTCCGGGCCCAGGTGAGCGGTCGGCCCGAGCAATGGTCGCTGCTGCTGCTGCCGCTGGAGGCGCGGCTGGCGCACCAGGTGCGCGAGATCCGGCTCGACGGCCAGCGCGCCGACCTGCGCGGAGTGACGATCGAGATGCACGACGGCGACCGCTCGGTGATGCAGATCGAGCCGCTGTCCGCCGCCAAGCCGTGACCCCCTCCATGCCGCGGCGCCGTGTCGCGCTGGGGATGTGGCTGCTGTGCATGGTGCTGGGCATCGCCTGGATCGCCCGGGCGCACTACAGCGCCGACCTGTCGGCCTTCCTGCCGGCCAGCCCCGACACCCAGCAGCGGGTGCTGATCGACCAGCTGCGCAGCGGCACGCCGGCGCGCACGCTGCTGCTCGGCATCGAGGGCGGCGATGCGGCGCGGCGCGCCGAGGCCTCGCGCGACCTGGCCGGCCACCTGCGCGAGAGCGGCCGCTTCGAGCAGGTGCAGAACGGCGCCTATGACGATGCCGCCTGGCAGCGCACCGGCGCCTGGCTGCTCGAACACCGCTACCAGCTGAGCCCCAACGTCGCGCCCGAGCGGTTCACCGAAGCCGGCCTGCGCGCGGCGATCGACGACACGCTGGGACTGCTGGGCACGCCGGCCGGCGCTGCCGTGAAGGGCACGCTGGAACGCGACCCCACCGGCGAGCTGACCGCGCTCGTCGAGGGCCTGGTGCCGGCCACCGCGCCGCGGCTGGAGCAGGGCGTCTGGGTCTCGCGCACGCAGCCGCGCGCGCTGCTGCTGCTGACGACGCGGGCCGCCGGCGCCGATCTCGACGGCCAGGCTGCTGCGCTGCAGGCACTCGACGCCGCGTTCGCACGCTGGCAGGCACAGGGGCTGGTGCTGCGCGTGAGCGGGGCACCGCTGTTTGCGGTGCAGAGCCGCGAGAAGATCCAGCGCGAGGTGGTCGAGCTGGCGGTGGTCGGCACGCTGGTGATGGGCGTGCTGCTGACGGTGGCGTTCGCTTCCTGGCGGGCGCTGCTGGTGGCGTTCCTGCCGGTGGCCAGCGGCGTCGTCGCCGGCATCGTCGCGGTGAGCCTGGCGTTCGGCACGGTGCACGGCATCACGCTGGGGTTCGGCAGCACGCTGATCGGCGAGGCGGTCGACTACGCGATCTACTACCTGATCCAGGCCCGCGCGGGCGCGGCACGCGGCGGTTGGCGGCACTGGCTGGCCGAGGGCTGGCCGACGGTGCGGCTCGGGCTGCTGACCTCGGTGTGCGGCTTCGCGGCGCTGGTGTTCTCCGGCTTCCCGGGGCTGGCGCAGCTGGGGGTGTTTTCGGTGGCCGGGTTGTGCGGCGCGGCCGCCTGCACGCGCTGGGTGCTGCCGGTGCTGATGCCGGCCGGGGCGGCGGGCTCGCGGCTGCGCCAGCGCCTCGGGGCGGCGGGCTGGCGGGCGGTGCGGCGGCTGCCGGCGCTGCGCTGGCCGCTGCGGGCGCTCGGCATCGCCGCGGCGGCCTGGCTGGCGGTGCACCATGCCGCGGTGTGGCGTGGCGACCTGGCGTCGTTGAGCCCCGTGTCCGCGGCGGCGCAGGCGCTCGATGCCAGCCTGCGCGACGACCTCTCGGCCTCCGACGCGCGGCTGATGGTCATCGCGCAGGGCGCGAGCCGCGATGCCGCGCTGCAGGCCGCCGAAGCGGCGGCACCGCGGCTGGAGGCGCTGGCCGCCGAGGGCGTGATCGCCGGCTACGACAGCCCGGCCCGGCTGCTGCCGAGTGCGGCGGTGCAGGACGCGCGCCGGGCCGCGCTGCCTGTGCGTGCCGAGCTGGCGCGGCGCCTGGACGCGGCGACGGCCGGCGGGCCGATGCCGGCGGCGCGGCTGGCCCCGTTCCTCGACGACGTCGACGCGGCGCGGCGCGCGCCGCCGGTCACGGCGGAGGGCCTGCGGAGCACCGCGCTCGGGCCGGTGGTGGATGCGCTGCTGTTCCAGGGCAGCGGTGCCGAGGCGCCGTGGTTCGCGCTGCTGCCGCTGACCCCGAGCGCCGACCGCCGCCTGGCGGTGGAGCAGGTCGCCCCGGCGCTGCACGGCCTGCCGGGCGTGCAGGTGCTCGACATCAAGCAGCAGCTCGACCGCCTCTACGGCCGCTACCTGCACGAAGCGCTGCTGCAGGCCCTGCTCGGCGCGGCCGCGGTGGTGCTGCTGCTGGGCTTCTACCTGCGCTCGGCGCGCCGGCTGCTGGCGGTGTGCGAGCCGCTGCTGTTCGCGGTGCTCATCACACTGAGCGGGCTGGCCGCGCTGCAGCTGCCGCTGGGCATCCTGCACCTCGTCGGCCTGCTGCTGGTGGTGGCGGTGGGATCGAACTACGCGCTGTTCTTCGACCAGCTGCAGGTCACCGGCAACGTGGACGACGACACGCTCGCTTCGTTGCTGCTGGCCAACGCCACCACGGTGGTGTCGTTCGGACTGATCGGGTGCTCGTCGATCCCGGCGCTGTCGGCGATCGGCCAGGTGGTGGCGCCGGGGGCGCTGCTGGCGATGCTGCTGTCGGCCTGCTTCGGGCGACCCCCCCGATAGACCCGGGGCGGCGACCGCCCGTCGCTATGGGAAAATCCGGCCGCCTGCTGCTCGGCAGCCGCGGCAGTTCCCTTGCGATGACTTCCTTTCCTCCCGACACCGCTGCCACCCCCCGCTGGCGTCCCGGCGCGCTGCTCATGGCCAGCGCCGCCGTGCACGCCGGCGCGGCGGTGTCGCTGCTCGCCGCGCCGGCGCAGTGGCCCTGGGCGCTGGCCGCGCTGGCGGCCAACCACGCACTGATCACCGCCACCGGCCTGTGGCCGCGCAGCAGCGGGCTCGGCCCGAACGTCACGCGGCTGCCCGGCGCCACCGCCACACTGGCACTGACGATCGACGACGGGCCCGACGCCGAGGTCACGCCGCAGGTGCTCGACCTGCTGCGCCGCGACGGCGTGAAGGCCACGTTCTTCCTGATCGCCGAGCGTGCCGAGGCGCACCCGGCGCTGGTGCGCCGCATCGTCGCCGAGGGCCATGCGGTGGGCAACCACAGCTTCCGGCACCGGCACAACTTCTCGCTGCTCGGCCCCCGCGGCTTCGCCGCCGAGATCGAGCGGGCGCAAGCCACGCTCGAGCGGCTCAGCGGTCGCCGGCCGGCGTGGTTCCGGGCGCCTGCGGGGTTGCGCAATCCCTTCCTCGACCCGGTGCTGCACCGCCTGGGGCTGACGCTGGTGAGCTGGACGCGCCGCGGCTTCGACACCCGTGAGCGCGACCCCGCCACGGTGCTGGCGCGCCTCACCCGCGGCCTGCGCGGCGGCGACATCCTGCTGCTGCACGACGGCCACTGTGCGCGCGACACCACAGGCCGCCCGGTGGTGCTCGAGGTGCTGCCGCGCTTGCTGGAACAATCGCGCCGCGCCGGCTGGCGCTGGGTCACGCTGGACGAGGCCCTGCCGGCCCGCACGACGCCCACTCCCTCCTCTTCGAAGATCGAACTGGCTCCATGACGCTTGCCTCCGACGCCCTCTGGCGCCGCCTGCACCGCGCCGCCTGCGCGCCGTACCGGCCGGTGGGCCGTTTTGCCTGGCACTTCGCGCAAGGCAAGCTCGGCCGCGACCCGGTGTTCCGCGCGATGCTGGAACGCGGCGACCTGCCGCCCGGCGTGCCGGTGGTGGACATCGGCTGCGGCCAGGGCCTGCTGGCGAGCCTGCTGGGGGCGATCGACCGGGTGGCCGCCGAGGGCGCCTGGCCGGCCGACTGGCCCGCCGCGCCGGCCGGCTGCCGCTACGTCGGCATCGAGCTGATGCCGCGCGACGTCGCCCGCGCCGAGGCGGCGCTGCAGGCGCTGCCGTCGGCGCCGCGGTTCGTCTGCGCCGACATGCGCGAAGCCGCGCTGCCGCGTTGTGGCGCGGTGGTGATCCTCGACGTGCTGCACTATGTCGACCCGCCGGCGCAGGAAACGCTGCTGCGGCGCGTGCACGCCGCGCTGGCACCGCAAGGGCGGTTGCTGCTGCGCGTGGGCGACGCGGCGCAGAAGGGCGGTTTTCGCATCAGCCAGTGGGTCGACCGCCTCGTCACGTGGGTGCGCGGCCACCGCGTGCCGCCCACCTACGGCCGCAGCGTGCCGGAGTGGCGGGCGTTGCTGGAGCGGCTGGGCTTCCGCGTGGAGGCGGTGCCGATGAGCGAAGGCACGCCGTTCGCGAACGTGCTGCTGGTGGCGGAGGTCGCGGCGTGAAGCGCATCGTTCCGGTGCCTGTCACCGCGTACACCCTGGCCACCGCGCTGGGCAAGGGCCGCGACGTCCATGCCGAGGCGCTGCGGGCCGGGCGCAGCGGGCTGGCCGCCAAGCCGTTCGAGACGGTCGAGCTGCCCACCTGGATCGGCGAGGTGCCCGGCGTCGACGCGCAGCCGCTGCCGCCCGCGCTGGCGGCATTCGAGTGCCGCAACAACCGCCTGGCATGGCAGGCGCTGCAGGCCGACGGCTTCGATGCGCAGGTGCGCGCGGCCGCGGCGCGCTGGGGCGCCCACCGGGTCGGCGTGTTCCTGGGCACCAGCACGTCCGGCATCCTGCAGACCGAGCTGGCCTACCGGCGTCGCGACGCCGCCACCGGCGCGCTGCCCGCCGACTTCCACTACGCCGAGACACACAACACCTACTCGGTGGCCGCGTTCGCCCGCGCGCTGCTGGGCCTCACCGGGCCGGCGGCGGTGCTGTCCACCGCCTGTTCGTCGAGCGCCAAGGTGTTCGGCCAGGCGCAGCGCATGATCGCGCTCGGGCTGATCGACGCGGCGCTGGTCGGCGGCGTTGACAGCCTGTGCCTGACCACGCTGTACGGCTTCCATTCGCTGGAGCTGCTGTCGCCCGACGTCTGCCGGCCCTGGGATGCCGGGCGCCACGGCCTGTCGCTCGGCGAGGCCGGTGCGTTCGCGCTGCTCGAGCGCACCGCACCGGCGGGCGCCGTGCCGCAAGGCCTGCTGCTCGGCTGCGGTGAAAGCAGCGACGGCCACCACATGAGCAGCCCGCACCCGGAAGGCCTCGGCGCGGCCGAAGCGATGCAGGCCGCGCTGGCGCAGGCCGGGCTGCAGGCGGCCGACATCGACTACGTGAACCTGCACGGCACCGCGACCCCGAACAACGACCAGGCCGAAGACCTCGCGGTGTCGGCGGTGTTCGGCGCGGTGCCCTGCAGCTCGACCAAGGGCGCCACCGGCCACACGCTCGGGGCCGCCGGGGCGGTGGAAGCGGCGCTGTCGCTGCTCTCGCTGCGCGAGCAGTGGATCCCCGCGGGCCTGCACGTGCGCCAGCGCGATCCATCGCTGCACGCCAACTACCAGACCACCGGCCGCACGGCGCGGCTGCGCCACGTCGCCAGCAACTCCTTCGGCTTCGGCGGTTCGAACACCTGCCTGGTGTTCGGGGAGGTGACCCAGTGACCACCACCGTCTACCTCGAGGCGCTCGGCCTGCTCGGCCCGGGCCTCTGCGACTGGCCGCAGGCCGCACCGTTGCTCGCGCAAGGCGGCTGGCAGGCTTCGGACGTGCCGATGCCGGCGCCGCAACGCCTGCCCGCCGCGGAGCGGCGCCGCGCCGGCGCGGTGGTCAAGCTGTCGATCGCGGTGGCCGACCAGGCCTGTACCGCCGCCGGCTGCGATCCGCTGCAGCTGGCCACGGTGTTCAGCTCGTCCAGCGGCGATGGCGCCAACTGCCACGCCCTGTGCGAGACCCTGGCCGGCACCGACCGGCTGGTGTCTCCGACGCGCTTCACGAACTCGGTGCACAACGCTCCGGCCGGCTACTGGCACATCGCGACGCAGAGCCGTGCCCCGTCCACCAGCCTGTGCGCCCACGATGCCAGCTTCGCCTCTGGCCTGCTCGAAGCTGCGGTGCAGGTCGTTGCCTGGCAGCGCCCGGTGCTGCTGGTGGCGGCCGACGTGCCGTACCCCGAACCGCTGCACGCGGTGCGCCCGCTCACCGCCCCGTTCGGCGTGGCGATGCTGCTGGCGCCGCAGCGCGGTGCCCGCAGCCTTGCGGCGCTGACCCCGACACTGGCCCCCGCCAGTGCGGCGGTGGACGGCTGCGACGACGCCGGTCTCGAAGCGCTGCGCGTGGGCGTGCCGGCAGCGCGCTCATTGCCGCTCCTGCAGGCACTGGCACGCGGTGGCACGCACACGGCGGTGCTCGACCACCTGCCGGGCTGCCCGCTGCAGGTCGACGTGGTGGCGCTGTGACGCCGCCACCGGCCACGCTCGAGCACGCCGGCATCGCCGCGCGCGTGCCGCACGCCGGCACCATGTGCCTGCTCGACCGCCTGCTGCACTGGGACGAGCGCCACGTGCACTGCAGCGCTGTCGGCCACGCTGCGCCGGATCATCCGCTGCGCAGCGCCAGCGGCCTGCTGGTGACGGCGGGCATCGAATACGCCGCGCAGGCCATGGCCTTGCACGGCGCGCTGGTCGCGCCGCCTGAAGGCGCCCCGACGCCGGGTTTCCTCGCCAGCGTGCGCGGCGTGGTCTCGCAGGTGCTGCGCCTGGACGACATCGCCGGCGCACTGCAGGTGCACGCCGAGCGCCTCGCCGGCGACGACCGCCAGATCCTGTATGCCTTCGCGCTGCGCGACGACGCCGGCCGCGAACTGCTGGCCGGCCGCGCGACGGTGGTGCTGAACACACCGCTGAAGCCTCCGAGCGCCGTGGTGGAAGCGGCTTCAGCCGCGATCCGTGCCACACCACCGGACCATCGCGGCTGAAGCCGCTCCCACAAGAACCCTGCGCCGCTCCATGACCTTGCACCACAAACGCGCCCTCGTCACCGGCGCCAGCGGCGCCCTCGGCAGCGCCATCGCCCGGCGCCTCGCCCGCGAAGGTGCCCATGTGATCCTGCACGCCAATGCGCGCGCCGAGGCCGTGCAGGCGCTGGCCGAAGCGCTGCGCGGAGAAGGCGCCCAGGCCAGCACCGCGGTGTTCGACCTCACCGACCGCACCGCCTGCGCGCAGGCCTGCGAAACGCTGCTGGCCGACGGCCCGGTGCAGGTGCTGGTCAACAACGCCGGCGTGCACGACGACGGCGTGTTCCCCGGCATGCGCGGCGAGCAGTGGGACCGCGTCATCGACGTCTCGCTGAACGGTTTCTTCAACATCACGCAGCCGCTGACGCTGCCGATGCTGCGCACCCGCTGGGGCCGCATCCTCAACATCTCGTCGGTCGCCGCGATCGCCGGCAACCGCGGCCAGGTGAACTACGCCGCCGCGAAGGGCGCGCTCAACAGTGCCACGAAGGCCCTGTCGCTCGAAGTCGCCAGCCGCGGGGTGACGGTGAACGCCATCGCCCCGGGCATCATCGCCTCGCCGATGGCCGACGCGGCCTTCGACGCCCAGGCCATCGCCTCGCTGGTGCCGGCCAAGCGCGCCGGCACCGCCGACGAGGTGGCCGCGCTCGTGGCCTTCCTTGCCGGGCCCGAGGCGGGGTACATCACCGGGCAGGTGATCTCGATCAACGGCGGGATGGTGTGATCTGTTCTCAGTGAAATGAAAGGGAGTTGTTGAGATGAACAAGCGATCGATCGTCAAGGCCATCACTGGCTTGGCCTGCGTCACTTTGCTGGCAGGCTGCGCGGCCACGGTGGAGCGAAGCGAGGTGGCGGGACGTGGCCCGGCCACTTCGGTCCCCGCCGCCGCTTCCGGCCTCGTCACACTGAACATGGTGCTGGACCCCCAGCATCCGCGCGACGCTGGCTGGCAGAAGTTCCGCCAGGAGTGGTACGACATCGTGAGCGAACAGGCCCAAGCGAAGGGGCTCCGGTTCGCTACCCAGGAGGGAGAGCCGAAACCCACCGGCGAGGCTGGGACGTTGATGATCGTGAAGGTGCACGACTACCGGCACGTCGGCATCGGTGCACGCGTGGCGTTCGGCATCTTCACCGGCAACGCGTTCATCGACGCCTCCGTCGAGCTGCAGGACCTCGGGACCGGCACGTCGTTCAGTGAACACCAGTACAACACCTCGTCGAGCGCGGGGCACGGGGTGTTCGCGGCGGTGACGCCGAAGCAGATCTACGCCATCACGGACGAAGTGCTGGCGCAGATCAAGCGCTGAAGACGATCAACGCTGGAACGGCGGCTGCCTCAACAGCCGCCGCACCAGCAGCAGCGGCAGGCGCAGCAGGAACTCGAGCATCAGCCGCGTGTGCATCCACGTGAGCAGCACGTTGTCGCGGCCGTAGCGGAAGTGCGAGACGCCGCCTTCTTCGGCCTTCAGGTACTTCACCGGGGCGTCGAGGTTGACCGGCTTGACGCCGCGCCAGGCCAGGCGCACCACGGCTTCGGTGTCGAAGTCGAAGCGGCGCATCCAGCGCTGGCGGCGCATCACGGCGAGCAGGTCGGCGATGGGGTAGACGCGGAAGCCGTAGAGCGAATCGCCGATGCCGGCGCCGAGGGTCTCGAGGTGCGTCCAGCCGTTGGAGACCTTGCGGCCGCGCACGCGCAGTTTCGGCGCGCTGGCGTCGAAGACCGGGCGGCCGAGCACCATCGTGTCGGGGCGGGCGGCCGAGGCCTGCATGAAGGCCGGGATCAGCGAGGCCGGGTGCTGGCCATCCGCGTCCATCGCCAGCGCATGCGTGAAGCCGGCGGCCTGCGCAGCGGTGAGGCCCTGCAGCACCGCGGCACCCTTGCCCTGGTTGTGCGGCAGCACGATCACGTGCAGGCCGGGGTCGTGTTCGGCCATCGCGCGCAGGCCTTCGGCGGTGCCGTCGGTGCTGCCGTCGACCACCACCCACACCGGCGACCAGCGGGCCTGCGCCTCGCGCACCGTCTCGTAGACCTTGGGCCCGGTGTCATAGCTCGGGATCAGGACCAGGTGGGTGCTTGAAGGGGGGCCGGAGCGCGCGCGGTCGGTCATGGGCGGGGCCTCGCTTGCACGCCGGCGGTCATGTAGTCCTGCAGCGTCTGCAGCAGCCCGTCGGCGTCGCTCGACGGGGCAAAACGGTCGCCCAGCCGCACCGAGAACACGATGGGCAGCGGCGGCAGCTTCCAGATCGGCCAGCCCTTGCTGAGGTACGGCGAGTCGGTGTCGATGAAGACGGTCTGGATCGGCACGTCGGCGAGCTTGGCGATCAGCGTGACACCCGGGCGGAACGGGTTCAGCGGTGCCTGCGTGGTGCGGGTGCCTTCGGGGAACAGCACCAGCTGGCTGCCGTGCTGCAGGTCGGCCACGGCGAGGCGGATCATGCTGCGCGGCGAGTCGTTGCGGATGTAGCGGGCCAGCCGGGCACCGGCCCCGAGGAAGACGTTGCGCATCAGGCTGGCCTTCATGATGCACACGCCCCGTGGCAGCCGCGCCACCAGCATCAGCGCATCGAGCAGGCTTGGGTGGTTGGCCACGACGATCAGGCCGCCGGGTTCGTCGCGCAACACGTCGAGGGCGTTGGCGTGCAGCCGGATCATGCCGGTGAGCGAGGCCAGGCACCAGAACAGGCGGTAGCCGTAGGCGATGCCGGCGCGGCCGACGACGAGGCCGCGTGCGCGCGGCAGCAGCGGGTACAGCAGCATCGCGACCGTGTTCCAGATCGTCGACAGCACGCCGAGCAGCAGCAGGTTGGCGAAGAGCGCCAGGCTGAGCAGCAGCTTCAAGGGCGCACGGAGGAGGGGCATGGGAGACAGGCGGACAGCGGGCGGGACGTGTTGCGGGGGCGGGTCAGTCCCGTTCGGGCACGCGGCGTTCGGAGGCCTTCAGCACCCACGCGGTGGCGATGCCGAAGGACACGTTCTGGCGCTGCCGCACCAGCGGACTGTCCTCGAAGCGCGCGCCGTTGAGGTTGTCGTACTGCAGGTAGGCGCCGACCCAGTGCTGGTCGAAGCGGCGCGACAGCGCCATCACCGCGCGGCTGCCGGCGTAGCCGCCGGGCGCGCTGTAGGTGGGGCGCTCGGTCGTGGCATAGGCCGGCGCCACGTCGTAGAAGTAGCCGTGGTAGCGGCGCGAATTGAGGTTGGGCCCGGCCAGCAGGCCGATGTTCCAGCCGCTGGCGGTGCGCAGGTCGAGGTTCAGGTTCGGTGCGGCGGTCCAGCCGATGTAGCGTGGGTTCGATTCGATGGTGAACGCGGCCCGCACCGGCAGGCGCAGCTGCAGGCGCCAGCCGCCCTGTTCACCGAACAGCTCGGTCTGGCCGCTGGCCAGGCGCCAGTTGACGTTCGGTCCCACTTCGAGGGCCGACTTCAGGTCCGGCATGCCGGCACGGGCCTCGTTGTTCTTGCTGCGGGTGGGGGCGCTGCCACCGATGCTGACGTCGACGTCGAGCCGGCTGCCATCGACCAGCACCGCACGGGCGCCCTGGCGGTCGGCACGCAGGATCGGCCCGCGGTAGATCACGTAGGGCACCGGCAGGATCCAGGTGCGCTGCTGGTCGGAGCCCTTGTAGTGCGGCAGGCTCAGCGCGCCAACGCCCAGGCCCAGTTCCCAGAGCGGCTTGTCCTGGGCCAGCGCGGGCGTGGCGGCGAGGGGGGCGAGCAGGGCCAGCAGCGTGGCGCGGACGGAGAAGGTCATCGAGTTCCTAAGGCCTGTGAGAGGAGCTGGCCGGGGGCTTCGGCATGTGCTTCGATTTCGAGCAGCAGGTCGCTGCGGCAGACGTCGGCGTGCAGCAGCACCGCGGTGCGTGCGGCGGTGCTGGCCGGGCCGACGGCCTGGGCGAACGCTTGCAGCACGGCACCGGCGAGCGCCGGCTCGCGCAGGTAGATCACGCAGTGGCTGTCGGCCAGCGCGAAGGGGGCGGTGCAGCGGGCCCGGGCGGCGCCGTAGACGGCGTCGAGGTTGCGCAGGGTTTCGTCGAGCTGGCCGCGCCAGTCGCCCACGTGCACGGTGGCGTGGCCGACGATGCTCGCGGTGCCGGAGACCAGCAGCGCGAGGTGCTGCCCGCCGGCCCGGCACAGCGCGGCCCGCGAGAAGCTCGGGCTGGCCGGGCCGTAGTCGCGCGGGTAGTGGTAGGCCGACACCTGGCGCGGGTTCTCGATCGCCACGGGCGCTTCGGCGCCGGCCAGGAAGCGCAGCACCAGCGGCCCGTGGTGCACGCCCAGGGCACAGGCGGCTGGTGCGCCTTCGAAGGCGGCGCGATGGGCGGCCAGCATCGCGCGCTGACGGCCGAGGTTGAAGTGGCGGTAGCGCTCCAGCGGGCCGTCGATGCGGTTGATGTGCGGCAGGTAGTTCCACAGCCGTTGCAGGTGCGGCGTGTCGGTGTGCTGCAGGAACTCGAACAGCTCGCGGTACACCGCCTCGGCGGCATCGCCCAGGCGTTCGGGCGGCGTGCCCTGCGCGTCGTCCCATGCGGCACAGTCGATCGCGCCCCAGCACCAGCGGCCGGCCCGGGCCCAGCGCACGCGGCCGGTCTGGCCGCGCTGCACCGGTCCGCCGGTGTCGAAGCGGTCGTGCACCGGCCCGGGATGCAGCGGCCGCGCGGCCACGTCGCTGCCCGGACCGCCGTACACCAGCGTGCCGAGGCCGGCGACATCGGCCGGATGCCCGGCGAGCCGCGAAAGCTGCAGCGGTTCGTCCAAGCGCAGCGACAGGTCGAGGGCTCCCACCGTCACGTGCGTTCGAGGACCGTCTCGCCCTGCGAGCAGTTCGGCGTGCTCGTGATCACGACGTCGCAGGACGACGGGGCAGGCGCGCTCATGGCTTCGAGGCGGTGTATTCCGAGAAGATGCCGAGCTCGACATGGCGGCGCACGTCGTGGAAGCCCGCCGCGCGCAGCGCCTCCTGCACCCGCTCGGGCGGGATGCAGGCTTCGATGGTGTCCCAGTAGTAGCGCCACAGCTCGGCGGTGTCGCCCCGCCGCGCCACCAGCCGCGCGACCAGCGGCACGACGGTGCGCATGTAGGCGCGCACGGCGGCGTGCGCCAGGCGGCCCTGCGGCTTGCTGATCTCGAGGATCAGCAGGCGGCCGCCCGGGCGCAGCACGCGGTGGAACTCGGCGAAGGCGGTGGTCAGGTCGCTGATGTGGCGCAGCGCGTAGCCCAGGCTCAGGAAGTCGCAGCTGGCATCGGGGCGGGGCAGGGCCTCGGCGCGCCCCTCGAGCAGCTGCACACCCGGCAACTGCACCTGGCCCATCATGCCGGGGCTGGGGTCGACGCCGGTCAGGCGGCCGTCCGGGCCGATCAGCTTCAGCGCTTCGCGGGCCACCAGGCCGGTGCCGATGCCGACATCCAGCACGTCGGCCCCGGCGGCGAGGCCGGCCCGTTCCAGCGCCTTGCGGCGATACCACGGGCCCGAACCCAAGGCCAGCACATGGTCGATGCGGCCGTAGTCTTCCGCGGTGGCATCGAAGATGCGCCGCAGGTAGCGGTGGCGCTCGGCCTCGTCCTGGTAATAGGCCGTCAGCGGCGCATGGGGACGAAGGGTCGCGGACGGCTCGGCACGGGGGCGTTCGGAGGGCATCCGGCGATTATGGCAACGGTGCCCGCCGCTCCGGTGACGCCTTCGCGGTCAACGCCCATCGCCCGGGCGCCGTTGTGGGGGAACCGCCGCCATCCGGCGGTCTTCCTCGCCCCATGCCGCTGCTTCGCTTGTCCTGTCCCCACGCCCTGTGGTCCTGCCTGCTGGTGCTGCCGCTGGCCGCCTGCGTGGCGCCGCCGGCGCACCGCCACTACGCCGCACCGCCACCGCCACGACCGGCGGAACAGACCCTGTACTTCTATCCATCGCAGCAGCAGGGCGAGGCGCAGCAGGACCGCGACCGCTACGAGTGTTACCGCTGGGCGGTGCGCGAGACCGGCATCGACCCCGGCATGCGTCCGCTGCGCCAGACCGCCGCACCGGCGGCGGCTTCGGTGCAGCGCGATCCGGGCGCCACGGTCGGCGGCGCGGTGGCCGGTGCGGCGGTGGGGGGCATCGTCTCCTCGCCGCGCAACGTGGGCACCGGCCTGGTCCTCGGGGCGGTGATCGGCGGCCTGCTCGGCAGCGCCGCCGAAGAGAGCCGCGCGCAGGCCGAGGAGCAGCGCCGTGCCGATCGGCGCGACGCCTGGCAGGCGCGCCAGATGCCGATGAACGATTTCCGGCGGGCGATGTCAGCCTGCATGACCGGCCGGGGATACTCCGTCCGGTGACCGAAGGAGACAGGACCATGTTGCCGTTGTCGCGCCCCCGCCGGCGCCTGGACGTTCGCCGCTGCGGCGCTGCGCTGCTGGCGGCGCTGGCGCTGCTGGGCGGCGGTGTCGAGACCGCCTCGGCGCAGTTCCCGGGCAAGCAGATTCCGCAACCGCCCGGCCTGCCGCGGCCGCCGCAGCCGTGGAACCGCGACGACAACGGCCGCGGCCGCGACTGGCAGGAGCAGCAGCAGCGCGATGCGCGCGAGCGCAACGAGCGCGACCAGCGCTGGCAGCGCGAGCGCCAGGACCGCTGGGACGATCGCCGCGGTGACGGTCGCTGGGAGCGGCGTTGGGATGGCCGTCCCGACCCGTGGGCGATGCGGCCGGCACCGCCGGTCTACGTGGTGCCGCCTGGCCCGCCGCCGCGCCGCTGGGCCTACCCGCGGCCCCGCTACGGCGCCGTGGTGCCGGTGTTGCCGTGGGCCGCGACGGTGCTGGTGGTGGGCGGTGCGACCTATTGGTACTGCGACGGCGTGTACTACCGGCGCCTCGCCGCCGATGCGGGCTACCAGGTGGTGGACGGACCGTCCGAGGTGGGCGACGGCCGCATCGTCGACGAGCGACTGTTCGTCTATCCGCGCAACGGCCAGGACGGTCAGCAGCAGGCCAGCGACGAATACGACTGCCACCGCTGGGCGGTGGACCAGACCGGGTTCGATCCGACTGCGGAAAGCGCCTGGAACACGCAGAGCCTGGAGCGGCGCGACGACTACCGGCGGGCGCAGACGGCCTGCCTGGACGGGCGCGGCTACACCGTCAAGTAGGCCTGACTCCCTCTCCCCTCTGGGGAGAGGGTGGGGGTGAGGGGCCGCATCGCTCGGTGTACTGGCCCAGCCGCGCCCTCACCCCGGCCCTCTCCCAGAGGGAGAGGGGGAAGACTACCGGCGGCGCTTGGCGGCGCTGCCCACCGCCGCCCCCAGCAGCCCGCCCAGCACGCCGCGCACGATCTCGCGGCCGACCGCCGAGCCGGCGGTGCGCACCACCGACTTGGCCATGGTCTGCGCCAGCCCGTCGCGCCGGCCGCCACGCGGCCCCACCGAGCCGAACAGCAGGTCGTTGAGGCCGCCCATCCAGCCGCCGCCTTCCTCCGGTGTGGACGCAGGCGCCGTGGATGCTGAGCTGCCGGCCTGCTCACGCAGCGCATCGCCGGCCTCGGCCGACTGCACCGCACGGCCCTTGAGCCGCTCGTAGGCCGACTCGCGGTCGACCGCCTTCTCGTACACGCCCGCCACCAGCGAGCCGTCGATGAGCGCCTGGCGCTGCGCCGGCGTGATGGGGCCGATCTGACTGCCCGGCGGCAGCACGTAGAGGCGCTGCGTCACGCTCGGGCGGCCCTTGTCGTCGAGCAGGCTGAGCAGCGCCTCGCCCACACCCAGCTCGGTGATGGCCGTGGCGATGTCCAGCCCGGGGTTCGCGCGCATGGTCTCGGCGGCCGACTTGACCGCCTTCTGGTCGCGCGGCGTGAACGCGCGCAGGGCATGCTGCACGCGGTTGCCGAGCTGGCCCAGCACGGTGTCGGGGATGTCGAGCGGGTTCTGCGTCACGAAGTAGACGCCGACGCCCTTGGAGCGCACCAGCCGCACCACCAGCTCGATGCGCTCGACCAACGCCTTCGGGGCATCGTTGAACAGCAGGTGCGCCTCGTCGAAGAAGAACACCAGCTTGGGCTTGTCGAGGTCGCCGACCTCGGGCAGCGTCTCGAACAGTTCGGACAGCAGCCAGAGCAGGAAGGTGGCGTACAGGCGCGGTGCCGCCAGCAGCTTGTCGGCGGCCAATATGTTGACGACACCCTTGCCGTCGATCGTCTGCATGAAGTCGTCGATCGACAGCATCGGCTCGCCGAAGAACCGGTCGCCGCCTTGCTGCTCGATCTGCAGCAGGCCGCGCTGGATGGCCCCGATCGAGGCCGGGCTGATGTTGCCGTACTCGGTGGTGTACTCGCTGGCGTTGTCGCCCACGTGCTGCAGCATCGCGCGCAGGTCCTTCAGGTCCAGCAGCAACAGCCCGGCGTCGTCGGCGATCTTGAAGACCAGCTGCAGCACGCCCTGCTGGGTCTCGTTGAGCGCCAGCATGCGGGCCAGCAGCAGCGGGCCCATGTCGGACACGGTGGCCCGCACCGGGTGGCCCTGCTCGCCGAACACGTCCCAGAGCGTGGTGGGGCAGGCCACCGCGGTGGGCGCCTCCAGGCCGCGCTCGGCCAGCACGCGGGCGAGCTTGTCGCCCACCTGGCCGGCCTGCGAGATGCCGGTGAGGTCGCCCTTGACGTCGGCCATGAAGACCGGCACGCCGATGGCGGAGAAGCTCTCCGCCAGCTTTTGCAACGTGATGGTCTTGCCGGTGCCGGTGGCCCCGGTGACCAGGCCGTGGCGGTTGGCCAGCGCGGGCAGCAGGGCGGCGGTGGCGTCGCCGTGGCGGGCGAGCAGGAGGGGTTCGGCCATGCGGAGCTCCGAGGGTGGGAACGGGCGAAACGTACAATGGCCAGTCTACCCAGAACCCGAACGAGAAACACCGGGTGGCAGGCCCCCGGCGGGCCCGCTGCCCGTCGCAGGAGCTTGCATGGCCGGACATTCCAAGTGGGCCAACATCCAACACCGAAAAGGCCGCCAGGACGACAAGCGCGGCCGCATCTGGACGCGACTGACCCGCGAGATCATCGTCGCGGCGCGCCAGGGTGGGGGTGACATCAACATGAACCCGCGGCTGCGCCTGGCGATCGAGAAGGCGAAGGCCGCCAACATGCCGGCCGACAACATCAAGCGCAACGTCGACAAGGCCACCGGCGCGCTGGAAGGCGTGCAGTACGAGGAGATCCGCTACGAGGGCTACGGCATCGGCGGCGCGGCGATCATCGTCGACTGCATGACCGACAACCGGGTGCGCACCGTGGCCGAAGTGCGCCATGCGTTCAGCAAGTACGGCGGCAACCTCGGCACCGAAGGCTCGGTGGCGTTCCAGTTCAAGCACGTGGGCCAGTTCATCCTGGCGCCGGGCACCTCCGAGGACAAGGTGATGGAAGTGGCGCTGGAGGCCGGCGCCGACGACGTCATCACCGACGACGACGGCGCGATCGAGGTGCTGAGCCCGCCGAGCGCGTTCGAGGCCGTGCAGAACGCCCTCGAGGCCGCCGGCCTGAAACCCGAGGTGGCCGAGGTGACGATGCGCGCCGAGAACACCGTGACGCTGGCCGGCGACGATGCCCAGCGCATGCAGAAACTGCTCGACATGATCGAGGACCTGGACGACGTGCAGGATGTCTTCCACAACGCGGAGATCGAGCTGTGAAGGTGTTGGTGATCGGCTCTGGCGGACGTGAACACGCGCTGGCCTGGAAGTTGTTGCAGTCGGCCCGGGTGCACCGTGTCTACGTGGCGCCCGGCAACGGCGGCACGGCATTGGACAACCGCTTTGTCAACGTGCCGATCAGCGACCTGAACGCGCTGGCCGACTTCGCCGTGGCCGAGAAGATCGGCCTCACCGTGGTGGGCCCCGAGGCCCCGCTGGCCGGCGGCGTGGTCGACATCTTCCGTGCCCGCGGCCTGAAGGTGTTCGGCCCGACGCAGGCCGCCGCGCAACTCGAGAGTTCGAAGGCCTTCGCGAAGGACTTCATGAAGCGGCACCACATCCCGACCGCCGCTTACGAGACCTTCACCGACGCCGCCGCCGCGCATGCCTATGTCGACGCGCAGGGCGCGCCGATCGTCATCAAGGCCGATGGCCTGGCGGCGGGCAAGGGCGTGGTGGTGGCGATGTCGCTCGAAGAGGCGCATGAAGCCATCGACTTCATGCTGCTCGACAACAAGCTCGGCGTACAGCACAACGCCGGCGGCGCGCGCGTGGTGATCGAGGAGTTCCTGCAGGGCGAGGAAGCCAGCTTCATCGTGCTGGTGGACGGCCGCAACATCCTCGCGCTGGCGTCCAGCCAGGACCACAAGCGCCTGCAGGACGGCGACCAGGGCCCCAACACGGGCGGCATGGGCGCGTATTCGCCCGCGCCGGTGGTCACGCCCAACGTGCATGCGAAGGTGATGCAGGACATCATCCGACCCACGGTGGAAGGCATGGCGCGCGACGGCCGGCCGTTCAGCGGCTTCCTCTATGCCGGGCTGATGATCGATGCCAACGGCCACGCGAAGACGCTCGAGTTCAACACCCGCATGGGCGACCCCGAGACGCAGCCGATCATGATGCGCCTGAAGAGCGACCTGGTGGAGGTGCTGCTGCACGCCGCCTCGGGCACGCTCGACCAGGTGCCGCAGCTCGACTGGGACCGCCGCGTGGCGCTGGGCGTGGTGATGGCCGCCCCCGGCTACCCGCTCGACCCCCGCAAGGGCGACGCCATCCACGGCCTGCCGGCCGAGACCGAGGACTGCATGGTGTTCCACGCCGGCACGGCCACCGCGCCGAGCGGGCAGGGCGTGGTCACCAGTGGTGGCCGGGTGCTGTGCGTCACCGCGCTGGGCGATTCGGTGAAGACCGCGCAGCAGCGCGCCTACCAGGCGGTGCAGGGCATCCAGTTCGACGGCATGCAGTACCGCCAGGACATCGGCCACCGCGCGATCAAACGGTGATGTCTCCCTCACCGGCGCTGAGCACCTTCACCGTCAGGCAGTACCTGCTCGGCCTGCAGCAGCGCATCTGCGAGACCGTCGGCAACGAAGACGGCGAACTGTTCCTCGAGGACCGCTGGGCCCGGCCGGCCGGCGGGCCGCTGCAGGGCGAGGGCCTGACCTGCATCCTCGAGAACGGCGCGCTGCTCGAGCGCGGCGGCGTCGGCTTCTCGCACGTGCAGGGCCAGGCGCTGCCGCCTTCGGCCACGCAGCACCGGCCCGAGCTGGCCGGCGCGCCGTTCGAGGCCATGGGCGTCTCGCTGGTGTTCCACCCGCGCAACCCCTACGTGCCCACGGTGCACATGAACGTGCGCATGATCGCCGCGAAGCCCCCGGGCGCCGAGCCGGTGCGCTGGTTTGGCGGCGGCATGGACCTGACGCCCTACTACGGTTTCGAGGACGACGCGGTGCACTTCCACCGCATCTGCCGCGAGGCCGTGGCACCGTACGGCGAGGCGTACTACCCGCGCTTCAAGGCCTGGTGCGACGACTACTTCTTCCTGAAACACCGCAACGAGCCGCGCGGCATCGGCGGCATCTTCTTCGACGACTTCTCCGAACTCGGCGCCGAACAGAGCTTCGCAATGATGCGCAGCGTCGGCGACGCGTTCCTGTACGCGTGGCTGCCGATCGCACGCCGGCGCCGGCACCTCGACTACGGTCAGCGCGAACGCGATTTCCAGGGCTACCGGCGCGGGCGCTACGTCGAGTTCAACCTGGTGTGGGACCGCGGCACGCACTTCGGCCTGCAGTCGGGCGGCCGCACCGAGTCGATCCTGATGTCGATGCCGCCCGGGGCGAACTGGCGTTACCAGTACCAGCCGGCCGAAGGCAGCGACGAGGCGCGGCTGTACACCGATTTCCTGCGTCCGCGGGATTGGCTGGGCGAGGGCTGATGGCTCACATCGGCCGTCTTGAGGATTTTGTAGGAGCGGCTTCAGCCGCGATTCGTGGCATGGCCCGGTCCATCGCGGCTGAAGCCGCTCCTACAAAAAAAGGGTATCGCGGGTTCGCCGGCCCATGACCCGCATCGGCCTCTACGGCGGCAGCTTCGATCCGGTGCACAACGCGCACCTGGCGCTGGCCCGCACCGCCCTCGACCACCTGCAGCTCGACGAACTGCGCTGGCTGCCGGCCGGCCGCGCCTGGCAGAAGCAGGGCGCACACGCCAGCGGCGACGACCGTGCCGCGATGGTGGCCGCCGCAATCGACGGTGAACCGCGTTTTGTGCTTGACCGCCAGGAGCTCGACCGCGACGGCCCGAGCTACACGATCGACACGGTGCGCGCGCTGCAGGCGCAACGGCCAGGCGCGACGTGGTTCCTGCTGATCGGCCAGGACCAATACCGCAACCTGCAGAGCTGGAAGGACTGGACCGCGCTGCTGGACGCCGTGACGCTGGCCGTGGCCGGCCGCGACGACGCAGCGGTCGACGCCAGCGGCACCGCGCTGGCGACCACGCCGCATCGCCTGGTGCTGCTGCCGATGCCGGCCATGCCCCACAGCGCGAGCGACATCCGCGCCCGGCTGGCCGAGGGCGCCCCGCCACAGACCCTCGCTCCCTCGCTGGTTCCGCCGGCCGTGGCGAGCTATATTGCCCGCCACCACCTGTACGGGCCTCCCCGACACACCACCCCCAAGAACTGAATGGACATCCGCAAACTCCAACGCGCCATCGTCGATGGCCTCGAAGACGTCAAGGCACAGGACATCGTCGTATTCAACACCGAGCACCTGTCGCCCCTCTTCGAGCGGGTGGTGATCGCCTCGGGCACGAGCAACCGGCAGACCAAGGCGCTGGCCTCGAGCGTGCGCGAGCAGGTCAAGGCGCAAGGTGGCAAGGTGCTGAGCACCGAGGGCAGCGACACCGGCGAATGGATCATCGTCGACTGCGGCGCTGCGGTGGTGCACATCATGCAGCCGGCCATCCGCACCTACTACCAGCTCGAGGAGATCTGGGGCGAGAAGCCGGTGAAGCTCAAGCTGGGCAGCGAGGCGCCGCGGGGCCTGCCGAAGGCCTCGGCGCCGGAAGACGACGCTGAAGAGGCCGCGCCGAAGAAGCGCCCGGCCCGCAAGCTGAGCACGCCGCCGACGCTGGCGCAGCAGGTGGCAGCCAAGCAGGCCTCGCGCCAACGCGCGGCTGCGCCCGAGAACGCTCCGGCCAAGAAGAAGGCCGCAGGCAAGACCACGGCCGCCGGCAAGAAGACCGCCGCTGGCAAGACCGTCGCCCGCAAGGCGCCGGCGAAGAAGGCCGCGGTCAAGACCGTGGTCGTCAAGCGCAGCGGGGGCCTGGTGAGCCGCAGCGAGGCCAAGAAGGTGGTGGCGAAGAAGGCGCCGGCCCGCAAGACCACCGCCGCCAAGAAGAGCGCACCGCGCAAGGTGGCCGTCAAGACGGGGCCGCGCAAGGCCGCCGCCACCAAGAAGACCGCCGCACGCAAGGCGTGAAGCTCCTGCTGATCGCCGTCGGCCAACGGATGCCCGCCTGGGCAGAGACGGCCTACGACGACTACGCGAAGCGCTTCCCGCCCGACCTGCGGCTCGAACTGAAGGCCCTCAAGACCGAGCCGCGCAACACCGGCAAGCCGGTCGAGGCGCTGATGGCCGCCGAACGGACCCGCATCGACGCGGCCTGCCCGAAGGGCGTGCGCCGCGTGGTGCTGGACGAACGGGGCACGCGTGTCACCACCACCCAGCTCGCCGAGCGCCTGCAGGCCTGGCAGCACGACGGCCGCGACGTGGCCCTGCTGATCGGCGGGCCCGACGGGCTCGACCCGGCCCTGCGGCAGGGCGCCGACGAGGCGCTGCGCCTCTCCGACCTGACGCTGCCGCACGCCTTTGCGCGGGTGATGCTGGCCGAGGCGCTGTACCGCGCCTGGTCGGTGACGGTCGGCCACCCCTACCACCGCGAGTGACCGTGCCCGTTGCCCGACCTGCCTTTGTCTACCTGGCCTCGCAGAGCCCGCGGCGGCGCCAGCTGCTCGAACAGATCGGCGTGCCGTACGAACTGCTGCTGCCCGATCCGCACGAGGACGCCGAGGCGCTGGAAGCGGTGCGGCCCAACGAAGCCCCGGCGCGCTACGTGCAGCGCGTGACGCTGGCCAAGCTGCATGCCGCGCAGGAACGCCTGCGCCGCAGCGGCCGGCCGGCGGCGCCGATCCTCTGCGCCGACACAACCGTGGCCCTGGGCCGCACGATCTACGGCAAGCCGGCCGATGCGGCCGACGCGCGGCGCATGCTGCGCGAACTTTCCGGTCAGGAGCACCGGGTGCTCACCGCGGTGGCCGTGGCCCACGGTCGGCGCGAAGCGGCGGCGCTGAGCGTCTCGCGGGTGCAGTTCGCGCCGCTCGGCCGCGCGCAGATCGCGGCCTACGCCGACAGCGGTGAACCCATGGGCAAGGCCGGCGCCTACGCCATCCAGAGTGGGGCTGCCGCGTGGGTGCGGCAGATCCATGGCAGCTATTCGGGCATCATGGGCCTGCCGTTGTACGAAACCGATCAGCTGCTGCAACAGGTGGGCTTCAAAGCCCGTCACCCCGGCGAAGGCCGGGGTCCACGCGCCGCCTGAGCGCGGTCCATCGAGCCACGTCCGATGCAAGACATCCTGATCAACTGGACCCCGCAGGAGACCCGCGTCGCCATCGTCGAAGGCGCAGCGGTCCAGGAACTGCACGTCGAACGCACGCTGGAGCGTGGACTGCTGGGCAACGTCTACGCGGGCCGCGTGGCCCGCGTGTTGCCCGGCATGCAGTCGGCCTTCATCGACATCGGCCTGGAGCGCGCGGCGTTCCTGCACGTCGCCGACGTGCACGCGCTGCCCGGTGCCCACGGCCGCGCCGATCCCAACGGACAGGTGCCCATCGAACGCCTGGTGTTCGAGGGCCAGACGCTGGTCGTGCAGGTGGTCAAGGACCCGATCGGCACCAAGGGCGCACGCCTGTCGACGCAGATCAGCATCGCTGGCCGGCTGCTGGTGTACCTGCCGCAGGACGACCACATCGGCATCTCGCAGAAGATCGGCTCGGCCGAGCTGCGCGAGCAACTGCGCCAGCGCATGACTGCGCTGGTCGGCAGGCGTGACCAGGGTGGAGGCGGCGGCTTCATCCTGCGCACCAACGCCGAAGACGCCACCGACGCCGAACTGGCCGAGGACATCCAGTACCTGCGCACCACCTGGAACGCCATTCGCGAAGCCGCGCTGAAATCCCCGCCCGGCACGCTGCTGCACGAAGACCTCAACCTCGCCCAGCGCGTGCTGCGCGACCTGGTCAACGACCAGACGCAGACCATCCGCATCGACTCGCGCATGCAGTACGAAGCCCTGCGCACCTTCGGCGAGCGCTACACCCCCGGGGCGGTCAGCCGGCTGCAGCTCTATGGCGGCGAGCGGCCGATTTTCGACCTTTACAATGTCGACAAAGAAGTAGAAAAGGCGCTCGCACGGCGGGTGGACCTGAAGAGCGGAGGCTATCTCGTCATCGACCAAACCGAGGCGCTGACGACGATCGATGTGAACACGGGCGGCTACGTCGGCGCCCGCAACTTCGACGAGACGATCTTCAAGACCAACCTCGAAGCGGCGCAGACCATCGCCAGGCAGCTGCGACTACGCAATCTCGGGGGCATCATCATCATCGACTTCATCGACATGGTCCGCCAGGAGCACCAGGAACAGGTGCTGGGCGAGCTGCGCAAGCAACTTGCGCGAGACCGGGTGAAGACGACCGTGAGTGGCTTCACGCAGCTGGGCCTGGTGGAGATGACGCGAAAGCGTACCCGGGAAAGCCTATCGCATGTGCTCTGTCAGCCGTGCCCCACGTGCGAAGGCCGAGGCCAGATTCGCACTGCGCGGACCGTCTGCTACGAGATTCTGCGGGAGATCTTGCGCGAGGCTCGGCAGTTCTCCCCAAAGGAGTTCCGTGTCATCGCGGCGCCCGCCGTCATCGAGCTGCTGCTCGATGAGGAGAGCCAGCATTTGGCTGGCCTGAGTGACTTCATCGGAAAGCCGGTGTCGTTGCAGGCGGAGGCGACGATGAATCCGGAGTTGTTTGATATCGTGCTGCTATAGCAGGCCGAATTTTCGGAGATACTGGAATTCGATTTGAATTCAAATCTCAGAAGTAATTGGCCAGTGCATTCAAGAAAATCCAAAAAGGGCAGTGACATGGATCCGGGTCGGGTTTCGGTGGTTATTCCCCTGTATAATCACCGACACTACATCACACAAGCGTTCGAGAGTGTGCTGCTGCAGGGTAATGACGTTAAGGAGTTGATCGTCATCGACGATGGATCACGCGACGAATCTGCCGCTGTGATGGATCGCCTCGCTGAGCGCGACAGCCGCGTCCGTTTCCTGCGGCAGGAGAATCAAGGCGCACATGCCACGATCAATCGAGGACTGGGGCTGACCAGCGGAGAGTTCGTAACGATTCTCAATTCCGACGATGCTTATGCTCCTGGGCGCTTTGCGGCTTTGATCAGGGCATTGGACCTCGACCCAGGTTCAAGCATCGCGGCATCGGCGATAGCGTTCATGGACGGCGATGGGCGACCGACATCCAATCCATGGTTTGATGATGCGCTGAAGCATTTCAAGTCTACGCGCGATTTTGCGGTGGCGATGATCGATGCCAATTTTCTGATGACGACATCCAACTTTTTCATGCGCCGCACAGTGCTAGAGAAACTTGGAGGTTTTGCGCCGTTGCGTTACGCCCATGATCTGGATTTCGCACTGCGCTGGGCGGCCCAGGGAATGCGTTTGTGCTTTATCGATAGACCCTTGATTCACTATCGATTCCATGCTACGAATACGATCTCGGAGAACCATAACAAGGTGCGCGTGGAATGGGCGCTCTGCGCTGCTGTCTTTCTTCGACTGAAATACGGCGCATCCCTTTCAGTGGACACTCCGCAGTACCAAGCCATTCTCCAGACACTGGATCGACATGGACTGCGGCGCGGTACCGAATGCGCCTTGACTTGGCTGCAGCAGTGTGACCTGCATGGTGTGAACGCTGCGCTTCTCGGCGACGCGAAGTTCATGGCCGATATGCTTCAGGCGATTGCATGAAAATTCTCTTTGTATCGAACTTATACCCCCCGAACGCAGTGGGCGGCTATGAAGAGTTGTGCTGGAACGTAGCCTGCCAAATGAGCGCACGCGGCCACGACGTAACCGTGTTAACCAGTTGCCAGGGTAGAAAGGTATCCCACTGGCCCCAACAGACGGTACATCAAGCGCTCCGCATGCTGGTCGGCTCAACTGTATACGACGCCTTTACAGGCCCGGTCTACAGACGCCTGGCGATTCAGGACCAGAATGTCGAGGCGTTGCGATCGGCGATAGAGAAATGCCGCCCAGACGTCATTTTTTGCTGGAATCTCTACGGCCTTGATCGTTCAATGTTCGATGCATTGGTCGCCACGGGTTCTGCAATCGTCACCATGCTGACGGACAATTGGCTAGCCTCAATGATTAACCCAGAACGGGTGAATGCCTACTTTGCCAAAGTGGTCCATGGACGGCAGCGCTTAGAAGATCTTGAAGAGGGCCGCGATCAGGTCACTACGCTGCCCGCACAGGTTTCGGCTATTTTTGGCGCGGAATACATGCGCGATTTCTACAAAGGCAGTGGACTGCTTTTCAAGAAATCGCGTGTTGTTCACAACGGCGTGGACCTTCCGCCCGCAGGACTGGAGCATCCCGCGGCGCGTCATGCAACAACCTCCGCCTCCGCCTTTCGGTTGCTGTTTGCAGGGCGTATCGTGGAGATCAAAGGTACGCATACGGCCATCGAAGCGCTGGGCAAGCTAAGGCGGCAAAGACCGGATGTGCACTGGCAGCTTGACATCGTTGGTGAGACCTTAGACGCAGCATATCTCACACGACTGCGTGAACTGGCGGTGCGCGAGCAATGCACCAACAACGTTCACTATCTCGGAAAGGTGGATCCTTCGGCACTACCCTCGTTGTTCGCGGAGCGGGACGTCTACCTCTTCCCGTCTTACTACGAGCCGTTTTCGCTGACGCTAATTCACGCCATTGCTTCAGGAATTCCGACGGTCGCTTCCTCCGTGGGTGGAAATTTCGAGATTGTCAGAGACGGCGAAACAGGACTTCTCGCGCGTCGAGGCGACTCCGCGGATTTCACCCGCGCCATCCTTCAATTACACGATAATGTGGAGCTGCGCTCGCGGATTTCGCGGCAAGGAGCACAGCATGCACGGACTTATTCGATGAAAGCCATGATTGACGGAATGGAGGCCTGCCTTCAGCAAGCCAGCGAGGAGCTCAGATGAGTCGCTCATTGCTTGGAGTCCCTTGTTTAGTTCTGGGCGGGGGCGGCTTCATCGGTCGAGCCGTCATCCGGGCACTGGAAGAGGAAGGTGCCGTCGTTCGTGGTTTTGGGAGACCGGGGCTCTTTGGCGCGCCTTCGACGGCCCAGCCATGGATGACTGGCGATTTCCAGGATCGGCTTGCACTGGCCAGAGCCGTCGAAGGGTGTGAAATTGTTTTTCACCTGCTCGGCGGCAGCACACCCGAAAGCTCCAATGCCGCAATGACCAGCGACTTGCAAGCCAGCGTATCGGCAACCGTTGACCTGCTGGAAATCTGTTTGGCGGAAGGTGTACGCAAGATCATCTTTGCCTCTTCCGGGGGGACTGTTTATGGCATCCCCAAGACTGTTCCAATTACGGAGCAGTCACCTACCGACCCCATCAGTGCCTACGGCGTCAATAAACTTTGCGCAGAAAAATATCTTCAGCTGTATCACTTCCTGCATGGTATGGAGCACGTCACCTTGCGGGTATCCAATCCTTTCGGCCCCTATCAGAATCCTTGGCGGCGCCAAGGATTGATTGCCACTACGCTGATGAAAATGATCAGTGGGGAGCCCATCGAAATATGGGGAGACGGTTCGGTTACGCGTGATTATGTATATATCGCCGATGTTGCAAAAGCCTTCGTCAAAGCAGCTTGCTACAACGGCCCGCAACAGATATTCAATGTCGGCTCGGGAGTTGGCTTGACGGTGAATGAGGTCGTTGAGAGAACGGCACGGGCGCTAAAAATAACAAAACCGATTATTTTTTACAAAAGCGCCCGCCCTGTTGATGTGCCGGTGAATATTCTAGATATTGCGCTAGCTTCCCAAGAACTACAGTGGCAGCCCTGCACCGACTGGGCCGCCGCGATAGGCGCGACCATTGCCTGGATGCGCGGAGAACCCGTTATCGAAAAGTTGCTAGGGAAGGGCAGAACATGATGAAAGCTGAAGAGATTCAGGCGGCGTATCGAATTTTGCTGGGACGCCCACCCGAGAGCGAGGCAATCGTTGACTACCTTGCGCAGCACTTTTCTGCGGAGCAGCTCGGACGCCAGTTGCTGTCTTCCGCGGAGTTCCGCCGCCGGGCATCACTTGGCGACCTGCCGATGGGTACTCAGCGCTGGGTTTGTGCCGAGATTGGACGAGATTTGAGGCTTTGGGTGGATTTGTTCGACTTGGGAGTCGGAGCCGGGGTTCTACGTAACGACTGGGAGCCTCATGAAACCCGCTTCATCCTGTCTCAACTGGGTGACGGGGACTGTTTCATCGATATTGGAGCGAACATCGGCTGGTTTACCATTCTGGCAGCTCACCGGGTGGGTTTGAATGGTCAGGTTCACGCGTTCGAGCCTCGCCCGGATCTATTCAGGCGACTGACGCAGTCGGTCGTGGAGAACGGCATGCAGGATTGGTGTTTCCTGTACAACGAGGCCTTGGGCACGGAGGTCACCGAGATGAGCATCGCCGCGATCCCCAGCGAGTTCAACGCGGGACACAGTTTTTTAGTCAAGGGCTCACTCGATCCCAAATCCGTCGAGGTCGCTCGCGTCCCCGTTCGCCCTCTTGACAGCGTCAGCTTTGCGCGCAAGGTGGATTTGGTCAAGATCGATGTGGAAGGCGCAGAAGGTTTGGTTCTGTCCGGGGCACGGGCCATGCTCGAGCGCGATCGCCCCGTAATCGTTTCAGAGTTTTTCCCTGCCTGGCTTCGAAAAGTCAGCGGGATCGAGCCTGGGGCCTACCTGGACCTGCTGCATTCGTACGGCTATCGCCTCTTCGAGCTGACCGACGAGGGGCTGGGTGCGGAGATCGTAGGTTTACCGGTGAGAGCCGACGACGACGGGTTCTTCGTCAACATTGTCGCTGTCCCCCACGGCCATGTGCTGCGTCCGATTTCGACCGAGCCAATGTCCGCGAAAGCTTCGTCGTATATCGCAGGGATATCGAATCTAGGCGAAGCGATGTATAGGGAGTTGCTATCGGATCAGCGCGCGCAGATAGCGTTGACAAGCCGCAGTCTCAAGGGCGAGATGGCTTCGACGCTAAAGTCCGAATGCGACGCGCTGCGACGGGAACACGGCATGCAACTAGCTCAGGCCAGCCAACAAATGCAAACTGAGATCCAGAGCATCTCCAAGCAGTTGCAGACGCTCGCCCTAGCGCAGGCAGACCTGGGGGGAGCGATGGCGCGGCTGGAAGAGCGATTGCCCCGGAGGCCGTCCATGTCGATCGGAGCTAAGATCATCAGGGAAATCCGCAGGCCTTTCACTCGTCAGTTCTGGCAAAGGCGCAAGGAAAAAATTCGAGCTAGGCGTGCACTGCGGCGACTAGGTGCTAACCAAGTCAGTGCGCCTCAATGGAAAACTCCTGAGGAAGTCCGCGGAGCTCGAGCACAGGCTCCCTGCCTGGCCGGCTCTCACAGACCCGTGATGATGCTCATCGACGACCGATTTCCCGAACCCGATCGAGATTCCGGTTCACTGGACACCATAAATATCATTCAAAGCTTCGTCGCTTTTGGATACCACGTTGTGATGGGGGTGCAAACCTCACGTGTTCAAGATCCGCGTTATGGTCAGCTGATTCGCAATCTTGGCGCATTTCCGATGACCAGCACGGACGCGCCGTCCATTCAGGCCTTTATCGAAACATTTGGCGTCCATGTCGATTTGTTCATGTTGAATCGAGTGGGCACAGGCGGTCAGTTTCTGGAGTTAATCCGTTACCACTGTCCTGAATCGAAGATAATATTCAATACAGTCGACCTCCATTACATCCGAGAAGCGCGCGCTGCCCGCTTGGTGAACGACATGGAGGCGCTCTCCCAATCGGAACGGACTCGGGACCGCGAGGAGTTCCTGGTCGGAAAAGCGGATCTTACCTTGGTGGTTTCATCGGTTGAGCAGGAGATTTTGGCGGCCTCGGTTCCGGGCGCTCCGACGTTGTTAACACCACTAGCAAGGCCGATCCGGGTGCCCTCCAATGGATTTGCGAAACGCAGCGGACTGGGATTCGTCGGAGGATTTGAGCATGCTCCGAATGTAGATGCCCTGAGATATTTCCTGACTGAGATCTGGCCGTTGATCCATGTTCAGAATCCTGAGCTGCATTTTGATATCGTTGGATCGGCACTTCCTCCTGACGTACTCCAAGGTGTTGGGGGTCCAGTTCGGTATCTGGGCGCCATTGATAACCTAGACGATTGGCTGGATTCCTTGCGCATGACCGTTGCCCCCTTGCGCATCGGTGCCGGTGCAAAAGGAAAGGTAGCGTCCAGCCTCTGTGCCGGCGTGCCCTGTGTACTGACGAGCGTCGCGGCCGAAGGCATGGATCTGGAAGATGGCATTGATGTGTTGGTGGGAACGTCAAGCGATCATTTTGCCAAGGAGGTCTTGCGGCTAAACAACGATCCGGAATTGTGGTCGGCATTGTCTCAGGGTGGACTCGCCTACGCGCAGCGAAGACTTTCCGTTGCGAACTACACCGAGTCGTTGCGACGAGCTGTGATCGGTATGGGACTCCCGGCGTTTGCCATTAGCGCGGCTGTTTCGACGGACTGAGTTCCTGCCCTCCACGGCGCCACGCTGCGTACTTGGCGTTAAGCGCTTTACTTTTGAACTCTCATGAGTGACGACAACGGCTCTTGAGAGTTTGATGCGCCGGGTGGTTCATTTGGTCGGTCCTGATCAGCTCCTCTAGCCGCATTGATGCTGGGTAGGATGCGGCTGAAGAGGTAGGAGTGATTGCAAGGTCCAATCGATATCGGCCTCTTGCAAATTGCGCCGGTTAGATTTGTCCGAAGGCAACACGTGGAGAGCACGACTTGTTTCGAAGTCAGCATGATCGAGCAGCGGCCAGTTGACACGGCTGGCAGTCTTGATGAACCGGGACGCCCGGAGTTCACGTCCACGATGGGCTGCCCGGCAGCGGCCACCACATGCCGACCACAAGGCCGGTCCTTACGCACACGCGAAGCAGTACCGGTGGTGCATGCGGACGCCAGATCAGGAAGCTGCGCGCGTGGCGCGGGATGATCCGCAACGTCGAATGCAAGGCCACGGCGATGCCGACGACGTTGTATGCAGAGCTGGATATCGCCAAGCGACTC